>Ga0208036_1000007_pt1 | contig 279019 bp, 247 predicted proteins | sample June2015DPH_11_1_2_FD_184706 | JGI IMG/M metagenome (GOLD analysis project Ga0208036, IMG submission 184706) | Peatland microbial communities from SPRUCE experiment site at the Marcell Experimental Forest, Minnesota, USA - June2015DPH_11_100... | ecosystem: Environmental > Terrestrial > Soil >...
TTTTTCTGGTCAACGACGCGAGCCGCGGTTTTATCCATATTTTTCGTCAGTCTTGACTTTTTCTGCCGCTCTCTTTTTTTAATTATTGTGAGCGGCATGGCGCCAAAGGCGCTCATTTGGTTCTTTCATGGCGCCTGTCCCGATGTTTCTTTATCGGGATGTCAAGACAAAAGAAAGAACAACATATTTTCCCCGCCGCTCCCGCAACGCGGTAGTCTGATATTCTGGATTCCCGACAAAAGCATTCGGGAATGACATTCCCTAGTTTGATCTTCTCCTCAAGCCTGCGAAATCGACAGAGAATAGACTAGATAAAGTAAGGGTTATCGCAATCATTGAAAAGATATCGCCTCAATTCAAATTTGTTCCCATCATTGATCTTAGTTCAACCTTGTGATAACACATTTCTGGCGAAGCCATGCCTTCGGCAGATTTCGTCCGACTGCCAGTCGGCAGTCGAGATCTCGTCTCGACATCGTCGAGACGGACAAGCGTTTTGCCAAAGGCATCCCTTTGGGTCTTTCTGCCTGTCCTCCCCTTATTTCGAGGGGAGGTGTTCCGAAGAATGATAATTCTTCGGGACAGAGAGGTCGCTTTGAGCTTCAAAGAAAGCGACGAACATTACTAAATCCCTGAAATATTTGCCCCGCCGCTCCCGCAACGCGATAGTCTCATATTCTGGATTCCCGACAAAAGCATTCGGGAATGACATTCCCTTGTAAAGGAACTTAACAAATTGGTAATGATTTGTTCATCGTTTGGAAAAGCGGATTTACTATTTTATGAGCATCAATAATCAACAACAATTTGCAAGGAGGTTCAAATGAAACAATGGTTATCAGCACACATCCTCTCTTCCCAGGATTTCATGCCGGAAGATACCTTTCCCCCCAGCAATGAAGAGTTTTATATAACTCTCAGTATGGTGGGCATTGCTTTAGTGTTATTTGCCGTTATTGTGCATCTTCTCTGAACTTGATCTATCTCTTTCATTTGTCATTACCGAGTCATAAAAAGTTCATGGAAATAGATGTTCATACATTCTCGCCTCTTTCACGTCGTAGGATGTAAAAAAAATCAATCCACAACCATTCACAAAAAAAAAGGAATAACTAACAATGAAGAAAACCCTACCAATCATTGCATCCCTGATAGTGCTGGGTTCAACAGCAATTTTCGGCCAAGGAAAATTCAGCGGCTATATGTTCGGGGATTACTATTATAACGTCGGACGTGATAGTTCATTTAACCACACTGCACCGTCGAATTCAGCATCAAGTTCTTCAGCTCCCGGCGCAAAAGCAATGCAGGCATTCCAATTCCGCCGCATATACTTAGCATATGATAACGATATCTCCGAGCAATTCACAACTCGATTCCGTCTTGAAGCCGATCAAGGAGCCTTAGCATCGAGCACAGGTGATGTCCTCTCGAGCGGCAAAGTATCTGTGTTTGTAAAGGATGCGTACCTGAGATGGAAAAATATATTTTCCGGAAGCGATGCGATATTCGGTGTTCAGCCGACTCCCGCATACGATGTCTCTGAAGCAGCTTGGGGATACCGTTCATTGGAAAAGACCATCATGGATTTACGCGGAATTGTCGATTCGAGAGATATGGGTTTGTCTCTCAAAGGAAAAATTACCGGCGACGGAATGCTTAACTATTGGTTGATGTTGGGAAATGGAGCAGGTACCGCCAAACCGGAAACCGATAGATACAAACGATACTATGCACATATCCAACTAAAGCCTACCACAAATTTACAAGCTACGCTGTACATCGACTATAAAGACGTGCCTAACATTGCTGCCGGCAATAATTCTACAACGACCACTGCCCTTTTCGTCGGCTATGCCGAACCGTTTATGTATAACATCGGCGTTGAAGGATTTATGACATCACAATCCAATGCATTTACGCCGACCGGCGGTTCATTAGGCTCTAAGGACGGACTCGGAGTCTCAGTCTTCGGTTCGGTCAACCTAATTCCGGAACTCGCCGCTGTTGTCCGATATGATTATTATGATCCGAACACCAACAGTGCGACGAATGCAAAAGGCGATGTCCGCAATTATGTTATCGCCGGTCTTTCCTGGAAAGTTGATAAAAACGTATCCATCATGCCCAACCTCCTGTATGAAACATATGAAGCACCCGTTGGCAAAGGTGAACCGGATCCTTCTATAACCGCCCGTCTCACACTGTATTATGTATTTCTATAATCAATAACTGAACAGGAATCCCGAAGTCTGAAGATTTCGGGATTCTATTTTATAAATAAGGAGATGAAGATGAAATTAACGAAGATTTTCTTGATCCTGCTCGTCGTAGGTTCACTGGGAAGCGTCGTGCAAGCACAATTAAAGCTTAACGGTGCGGGAGCAACGTTTCCTTACGTGATTTATTCCAAATGGTTCGATGTGTACAGCAAAGAAAACGGTGTTCAATTCAATTACCAATCGATAGGAAGCGGTGGAGGAATCAAACAAACGATTGAAGGGACAGTCGATTTCGGTGCAACCGACGGTCCGATGTCGAACGATCAACTCAAGGAAGCAAAAGAAAAGCAAGGAACCGATGTTTTGCACATCCCGACTGTCATGGGAGCGGTTGTCGTGACCTATAATCTTCAAGAAGCCGGAAAAGATCTGCATCTCTCGCCGGATGTACTTGCGGAAATCTTCCTCGGACAGATTACGAAGTGGAATGATGAACAAATCGCGAAAATTAATTCCGGAAAAAATCTGCCCGATAAATCGATCATCGTTGTTCATCGATCGGACGGAAGCGGCACGACAAGCATCTTTACAGATTATCTCACGAAAGTCAGCAAAACCTGGGCTGTGAATATCGGAAAAGGAACTTCCGTGAATTGGCCGGTCGGACTTGGCGGAAAAGGAAATGAAGGCGTTGCCGGTTTGGTAAAACAATCTGACGGTTCCATCGGGTACGTTGAGCTTGCGTATGCCGTGAAGAACAACCTCCCCTACGCAGTTCTCCAGAACAAAGCCGGCAAATTTGTAGATGCAAATTTTGAATCTGTTTCCGCAGCAGCCGCAGGCGCCCTCGATAACATGCCCGAAGATTTGCGCGTTTCAATAACAAACGCCGACGGAAAAGAATCCTATCCAATTTCAGGATTCACATGGCTCCTGGTTTATAAAAACATGAAAGATAAATCCAAGGCACAGGAAATCGTGAAATTCTTAAAGTGGGCAATGAACGAAGGACAATCGTATGCAAAGGATCTGTATTATGCTCCATTGCCTAAAGAAGTGGTCAAATTGTGTCAAAATAAAATTGAAAGCATTCAAACGAAGTGATGCTAAATTATATTTGGGAATAATCAGTGGTCGGACATCTTCTTGTCCGGCCGCTCTATTTTTATAAATCATGGAATCAGTACTAACAGCACCAAACACATTCAAAGCTTCAAAGGGCAGGTTGATAAACCCGGGCGATCTTATTTTCAAAAATCTCACGCGATTTTTTGCGGCTCTCATTCTTGTACTGGTAGTTTTGATGGCGTACGAAATGATTCGTACATCGGCGTTATCATGGAATAAATTTGGATTCAACTTTTTTATCAGAAGTATCTGGGATCCTGTCCAAGATGAATACGGAGCGCTCCCATTTATCTACGGAACATTAGTGTCGTCCCTGCTTTCTCTTATTATTGCAGTTCCGTTAAGTTTAGGTATCGCTGTTTTCCTGACCGAAGTAGCTCCACGGTGGCTTGAACGCCCGGTATCGTTTTTTGTGGAAATGCTGGCGGGAATTCCCAGTATCGTGTACGGCGTATGGGGATTTTTTGTGATGGTGCCATGGCTGCGCAGTACCGTAGAACCGTTCATCTCGAAGCATCTGGGATTCATTCCGCTTTTCCGCGGCGCACCGTACGGCGTCGGGATGCTTGCGGCCGGCTTCATTCTTTCGATCATGATTTTACCGATTATTGCGTCCATCTCGCGGGACGTCTTGAAAGCCGTGCCTCGCTCACAAACCGAAGCGGCACTCGCGCTCGGTTCGACGCGCTGGCAGGCAACGCGCATTGCATTGGCATATTCGCGCTCCGGCATTTTTGGTGCCGTCATCCTCGGACTTGGCAGAGCGATCGGTGAAACCATGGCAGTAACGATGGTCATCGGCAATCGCCCGACAATTTCAGCATCTCTCTTCGAGCCGGGCTACACGATGGCGAGCGTGTTAGCGAATGAATTTACCGAAGCAACCTCGGAAATGTACATTAGTGCACTCGTTGAAATCGCGCTGACATTGTTCATCATTACCATCATCATCAATTCGTTTGCGCGATTGCTTATATGGAGTGTCACTTCCAATGAAAGAGCCCAAAAGGCTTAAGCGCATGGACAACTACCGATTTCATTTTCGAAAACTCACCAGCCTGTTCATGTTCACGTTGTGCGGAGTGAGCGTGCTCATTGCCCTTGTTCCGCTCATTCTCATTTTTTATCGGACTGTCGCATTTGGATTTTCTGCCATCAACTGGGATTTTTTTACACAGATGCCTAAACCTGTCGGTGAATCCGGAGGAGGTCTGGCAAATGCGATTGTCGGCACAATGATTCTTGTCGGATTAGGATCCTGCATGAGTTTGCCGATTGGCGTCATGGCAGGAATTTATTTAGCAGAGTACGGAAATAATTGGTTCGGACAATCCGTCCGTTTTTTGACAGATGTTTTGAACGGCGTTCCTTCTATTGTGACAGGTGTCGTCGCATATACAGTGGTCGTCCTTCCTATGAAGCATTTCTCGGCATATGCCGGCGGCGTTGCGTTAGGCATTTTAATGATTCCGACTATCACCCGAACGACTGAAGAAATACTGAGGACCGTTCCGCATTCACTGCGGGAAGCCGCTCTGGCTCTCGGAATTCCCCGCTGGAAAACATCGCTTCAAATTGTTTTGCGTACCGCGATGAGCGGTGTTGTCACGGGTATACTGTTAGCTGTCGCACGGGCGGCAGGAGAAACTGCGCCGCTGTTATTTACAGCGCTCAACAATCGTTTTTGGAATACCTCCATGAATCAACCGATGGCTTCGCTTACTGTCTTCATCTACAATTACGCGGTATCGCCTTTTGACGATTGGATTGCACAAGCCTGGGCAGGAACTTTCGTGTTGATGACATTAATTTTACTTCTGAGCCTGACGGTTCGCCTTGCTACACGCAATAAATTTGCCGGGAATCTATTATGAGGGATTATCCCGGAACAAGACAAACTTTCATAGAGATGGATACGATACCTGAAAATGGCAAAGGGATTCCGGTGGACCATAATAAAATAGTTGCGGAAAATGTATCTGCATTTTTTGGCAAGGTGCAAGCAATTAAGGATATCCAAATAAGTATCCCGGAGAATTCCATTGTAGCCATCATCGGCCCTTCGGGCTGCGGCAAATCGACATTTCTCCGTTCGATCAATCGAATGCATGAATTAATTCACGGAACAAGGATCACAGGAAAGATCCTTCTTGATGGAGAAGATGTGTACAGTATGGATCCGGTGCTCATTCGGAAAAAGATTGGTATGGTATTCCAAAAGCCCAACCCGTTTCCAACCATGTCTATCTTCGATAATGTCGCCGCAGGTTTACGCATGGGAGGTACGCATGACCGGAAGAATATCGCAGAGATTGTTGAGCGAAGTCTTCAGCAGGCAGCATTGTGGAACGAAGTGAAAGATTCGCTTTCGAAGAGCGGAGTCGGTTTATCGGGCGGGCAGCAGCAGAGGCTGTGTATTGCACGCGCACTCGCTGTCAATCCGGAAGTACTATTGATGGATGAACCGGCAAGCGCTCTCGATCCGATTGCCACTGCGAAAATCGAAGAACTCCTTTTTGAATTGAAGAAACGTTATACCATTGTTATTGTAACACACAACATGCAGCAAGCAGCACGTGTGAGCGATTATACCGCTTTCTTTTATATGGGGGAACTGATCGAATACGATGTCACAAAAAAGATATTCACAGCGCCATCGATGAAACAAACAGAAGATTATGTTACAGGAAGATTCGGATAAAATCGAGGAGAGAATAAGGATGGATAGGCATTTTCAACATGAGCTTGAAAGTTTAAAAACAATACTCATCAAAATGGGAAGTATTGTCGAGGAAAACATTACGAATGCTCTTCAGGCATTGTTGGATCGGAATGAATCCCTTGCGCAAAAAGTTTTCGACAACGAGGTGCGTATCAACACCCTTGAATTAGAGATTGATAATGCTATCATCGACTTACTCGCACTCCAGCAGCCGGTTGCGAGCGACTTGCGGTTTATTATTGCAGCACAAAAGATCAATAATGATCTCGAACGTATCGGAGACCATGCAGTCAATATTGCAGAATCCGATTTAAACCTTCTCAAGATGAAACCGTTAGATACTCTGTTAGAACTTCCAAAAATGGTGGTGACGACAAGACTTATGCTGCGCAATGCGCTCGACAGCTTTATCTTGTTGGATCCAAAAATGGCACAGACAGTGCTTGAAACCGACGACCAGATTGACAACCTCAACAGGTCTATGACAACAGAAGTTATTGAAATGCTCAGGGCAGATAAACGGTCAATAGAATGCGGATTGGAACTTATTCGCATCAGCCGCAATTTAGAACGCGTTGCAGATATTGCCACCAACATCGCCGAGGATGTAATATTTCATACTCAAGCACGAGTTGTGAAACATCACGCAGAGGAAGTGAAAAATCAGAATTGAAGAATAATCGTCACCCTGCAGAAGAGAAGCCCGATGTGAACACTTCGGGTTTTTTTATGAACGATAGATGAACAGGTACCGGCGTGAATCGGATCTGACCCCAAAATCAACGTTCTTCTTTCTATTTATCTCCATAATATTTATCTTTAATAGTTGTGTTGAGTCAATATATAATTTCCTTGTACTGTTGTTGATACTATGACGGTGGAAACGTCGCACAAAAACTCCCTCTGTTATTTTTCTATGAAGGGAATCTTCCAGTCGTCATATGTGTTTTATGTTTTAAATTCTTTCATCCACTCTCATCAAAGGAGGAATCACATGAAAAGAACAATTCTTTCACTCTTGCTTACGACCGCCTTTTTGGTTGCCATCGTCGATGCACAAGTGCAGATTAGGGTACCAAGGATCAGCCAGGGAGCCAAAGTCTCTCAGATCATCGGTCTGAGCGAGGTGTCGATTTCGTATCATCGTCCGGGCGTTAAAGGCCGCGAGATTTGGGGCAACGTCGTGAAGTACGATGAAGTCTGGCGTGCAGGCGCGAACGAGCCGACATTGTTCACCTTCAGTGATGATGCGGTCATCGAAGGAAAGAAAATTGCTGCGGGAACATACCGGTTCGTAGTCATTCCAACCAAGGCAGGAGACTGGACGCTCATCTTCAACTCTGAAACGAAAAACTGGGGGACGATTTATGAAGCGAAGTATGACACTTTGAAACTCGCGTGCAAGCCGGAAGCCGGACCCAATGAAGAATGGATGTCATTCAGCTTCACCGATCTCACGCCTGCTTCAGTGCGCGTCGTATTGGCGTGGGAAAAGATCCGGTTGAGTTTTAAAATCGAATTCAACACTGTCGACAAAGTACAGGCATCGGTAGGAACCTGGCAGTTGCTCAACAATGCCGCACGGTTTGCGCTCGACAATAAAATGTATTTAGATAAGGGTCTCGATTGGGTCGAACGGTCTATCGCCTTAGACAAAAATGCAAGAAACCTTCAGACCAAGGCAGAGCTTCTCGCACAAACAGGCAAAGTGAAAGAAGCCGTCACAACTGCTGAGGAATCCGTGAAAATTGCAAAGGAAAAAGATCCAAAAGCAAATACGAAGGCTCTCGAGAAGATGATTGCAGATTGGAAGTCTACAATGTAGCAAGTGTCCATAGACACGATCACCTTCCGGAGAGGTTCACTCTTCGGAAGGTGTTTCGTTTTAAGACGCGGTTAGAGGTTCGGGGAGTTGTCGTTTTAAAATTCTCGAAAGTATGATTCCGACTCCCACCACAACCAGACTCCCAATCACATTATACCACAGCCATGCAATTGATGTAAACTGAAAGCAATATAGAACGACCAACTCTCCCGCGACTGCACCGATAAATGCGGCCGTTCCGCCGACCGATTTGACATAGAACGCCAGCAGAAATATACCAAGCATCGTTCCATAGAAAAGCGATCCGAGAATATTCACGGCTTCGATGAGAGATCCCAGCCTGCTCGCATACTGCGCGAATGCAATTCCATACAATCCCCAAAACGCCATCATGATTCGCGAGACAACCAGATAATGTTTCTCACTTCCACTGCGCTTGATGAAGCGTTGATATATATCGATAATAGAACAAGTCGCAAGAGCGCTCAACTCGCCTGAGGAGGACGACATCGACGCCGCAAAAATACAAGCGAAGAGTAATCCGACCAGCCCGGCAGGTAAACAGGTAAGCACGAACGACAAAAAGATGTAATTGGTGTCGTTTTTATCGGAAGATCTGTCGCTCTGTTCAATAAGCTTCGATGCCTGAACATGCACCGCGTCGTATTTCTGTTGCAACACCTGCAGCCGGTCTCTATTGTCCATTATTTCACTTTCATTGTTCCTCTGTCGAGCTTCGAGATATTTTCTGACTCCTGCCGACTTTTCCTGAAACAATCGAGTCTGCTTTTCCTCCAGTGTTCGAAATTCCTTTTCGTACTTCCCGGATTTTACTTTTTCCACTTCAACAGGATTAAAGAACAATGGAGGTTGAACAAATTGGAAGAAGACAAAGACCATGACGCCGAGGAGAAGAATGAAAAACTGCATAGGTACTTTTGCCAGTCCGTTAAAAAGCAATCCGAGACGGCTCTGTGTGATCGACTGGCCGGTGAGATAACGTTGAACTTGCGACTGATCGGTTCCAAAATAGGCAAGCGCAACAAACATACCACCGATGAGACCGGACCAAATATTGTACCGATTGTTAAAATCGAACGACATGTCGACCGCATTTAACTTTCCCATAACGGCGGAGACTGAAAGCGCATCGACGAATGAGATTTCTTTCGGAAGAAGTTGAAGAGTCACGACAAATGCGAGGCACATCCCTCCCATCACGATCAGGAGCTGGAAGAAGTCCGTATAGTTGACCGCTTTGACGCCTCCCGATGTCGTGTACACGATCACAATGCCGCCGATGATGAAAGAGGTAAGGCGGATATCCAGGCCGAGCATAACCGAAAGGACCAGTGATGGCGCATAAATGGTGATGCCGGCAGCTAATCCTCGCGAGACAAGAAAGATCAGCGTCGTCAGAACTCTGGTCTTTGCATCGAAGCGCTTTTCGATAAATTCGTACGCGGTATACACGCCGAGCTTATGGAAGATCGGTACGGCTGTGACTGAGAGAATCACCATCGCAATCGGCAGACCGAAATAGAACTGCACAAATCGCATGCCGTCGACATACGCCAATCCCGGCGTCGAGGTGAACGTGATGGCACTCGCCTGTGTTGCCATGATGGACAGCGCAATGGTATACCACTTCATTGATTTGTCGGCAAGCAAAAAACCTTTGATATTTCGACTTCCCCGCCCTTTCCATACACCGTAGAAAACAATGAACAGGAGGGTAGCAGCAAGCACTATCCAGTCGAGCAATCTCATGTGAATGCTTTAGAAAAAAAATAAAAAAGGACGATCAAGACGACGAGATTGAGAATGACGGTTAGATATAATCTTCGCCATGAACCGAACATCGGCGGCTGTTCGTCCCTGGCAACATCATCAGAATTATTGTGTATCATCAACGGCTTTCAGCTTGTGATGAGGTCCTGGCGCTGATTTTTCCGATGACTTTTGTCGACGGTTGCCATGCAGTGAAAGAATATTAGCAAACAATCGGTACGCTCCTTCTACCCCGGCAGGCAGCTGACGGAAAAATGTATAAGCACAATACACGTAATAACCTTTTCCATACTTTGCTACAAGCAAGCCGCCGGCATGGTCAGGTTCATTCTGATCGTGGCAGATGAGCACAGAGTCATATTTTGTATCCCACCTATCAGCGAAGTACAATCCTCTTTCCTGAACCCATCCCTTGAAATCATCTTCGGTGATCCAATTGGGCGTTGTCAGGAGCGGGGAATTCCGGTTGACAAAAGTCACCTTGGCGTCTTCTTCTGTCACACGATCGTGCGATATGTTGAACGGATACGGTCCAAGATTTTCAGACTCGCCCCGCTGTATCGTTACGTACTGCACAATGTATGTCCCGCCGCCTTCGACATACTTCATCAAGCGCTTTTGATTGATCCGGAGTTTGGGACGAGTGTTGTACGCCCGGACGCCAGCAACGATAACATCGTACGCATCCAGATTGCCCTCCGATAATTCGTCATCGGAGAGAAGGGCGACTGAATATCCCAATTGACGCATAGCGGTAGGTATTTCATCACCTGCACCCATAATGTATCCGATAGTTTGCCCCCTCTTCTTCACATTGATCCTCAGAAGCTTTCCTTCCGCAAGAGGAAACAGTATCTGCGGTTGAATATGTTTGTACAGCGCCGTTTGTATTCCACGGTCAACAAGTACATTTCCAATTTCAACTTCTGCTGTAAATTTTCCGCTCTTTGCACCATTCAAAGGCTTTACGGAAAAGGAGATCGTCTGCTCCTCGCCCTTCTTGATGAGATCAATGGACTTCCGGCCGGGCGATGCTTCCCATGCTTCCGGCAGCTTCAACCGAACGGTTCCATTTGCATTTTGTATTGCGGCTTTGAGGTTGAACGTGATCTTCCTTTCTGCTTCATCCGGAAAAACATGCACGGGTTCTTGAAGATTGATGGCAATGGGTGGAACAATTTCAACCGGCCGCAACGATTCTCCGTCCACCGGATCTACCATTCTTTGACACAGCGGAACACTGACTTCAATTCTTCCTTCCGGTGAAGAAAGAGTAAACCCCACGAGCAAGGGCGGCATATTTTCCGACTGACCGATGAACCTCTGGTCATAAACTTGATATGAGCCAACATCGGGTTTTTCTAAAAGCCAGTACGGCTGCGTATAATTGGCCTGTTCAGATATTCTTGCCGTAAAGTTCGAGCGAACCGGTTGATTGTATTCAAGTTTTGAGTGAACGAGTGTATCTGTTCCTCCCCCAGGCAATGTCATACGATCAAGAACAAAAGGATAGGATGATCGATTAATGACCGTCGTCATAAACTTTACTTCACTGCCCGGGACGAATTCGTTATCGGGAGTCGTAGCATCAATCCAAACTCCCGCACAGGCAAGAATAGCTTGCGTCAGTTCTTTCTTTTTGGCAGCGATCCATGGATCGTGCGGAAGGACAGATAACTGGCTCAGCGCTTTGAACAAGCGTGGAATCGATTTCGCAGGATTTTCATCTTCAAAAGTCTGGTACACTTCCTCAAGAATATTTCCAATAGCTGCTCCTCCATTCACTCTCGACCATTCGGTATTAATGCCATCGAAGAGATCGTCCTTTGCCGTATCCCCATCGATGTGTTGAAAATAATTCAGAAATTCTCCGCGGTTTTGTGTGGCACCAAACCCTTGACTCTTGTGCATGCTTCTACTCTCTCCGGCTATTTCTGTGAATGACTTACCGACGAGAGATGAATACGCGCCAAGATCGACATTGACAAGTGAGGATCGTTTCCCAATCGTATCGGTCGGCGAGAAACGGAAGACATTCCACACAATGCGCTTCGCTTGCCATGGCGTGACGTACCGAAGCTGCTCCGGGAAGCGGGTCGAATCTGAAGCAGCATGAAAAGCCTCTTCGGTAAGTAGAGCGGAAGCCGTATGATTGCCGTGCCCTCCGAGAGTCGGTGTGAAACGCGTTATGATGACATCGGGTCTGAACAACCGAATAACCCACACAATGTCTGCGAGAGTATTTTCTTTTCCCCAAAAACGCAATGTTTCTTCCGAAGTTTTTGAGTAACCAAAATCGACAGCGCGTGTGAAGTACTGCTCAGCCCCATCGATGCGCCGCGCAGCGAGAAGTTCCTGTGTGCGGATCAATCCAAGCATTTCGCCTTGTTCTGGACCGATAAGATTCTGACCTCCTTCACCTCTTGTGCAAGAAAGATACGCTGTACGATAGAGCCTACCTTGAGCCATGAGAGCAAGCAACGCCGTGTTCTCATCATCGGGATGCGCGGCAACATAGAGAACCGATCCGAGAACAGTCAGTTTCTTCAGAGCGAGCTTGATTTCAGCCGCATCGCGAGAAGTTGAGGGTTGTGTGTGCGAATTCTGGGCAGCAAGAAAAAAAAGCAAAAGAAAAGAGATTCGACGGAACATATTTGATTGACCTCTGCAAGAATACGTTATGTGAATGAAGCAATTGACTCAATTCTCTGTCAATTTAACATTCGCTATTACAATCTGCAAGGATGAGGTTTCGGGGTGTTTTCTCTGGATGACAAAAAACGTTGAGAACATTCAATCATCCGAACAACAGAAACGCCAGCAGAGCAGAAGAAAATCCCGATCGTACTGCCTGACAGGGCATGGAGCAATGATTCAAAAATGAATTGTGCTAAAATATAGGTGCACTGTGAGCCGACTGCCAATTTGATCCCGATTCCCATTATACCTTCGTGGTGGATACTCTGGAGACAGATGCGCCCAATAGAGTGCGTTCAACAGCCGTCCGGTTCGTAGCGGGATGAGCCTCGATCTTTTCTTAACAATTTCATAACATTAAGTTCACAGATTCTTTACGTATATTTGAACTGTTTAAATAAAATATAAATTGCCCACTTCTCAAAGGAAACCAGATATGATTAAATCATCACATTTCATCATTGGCACAACTCTGACGGTACTCCTCTTGAGTGGCTGTGCAAGGAAAACCAATGAACAATCCAACTCCCTGCAAATAAAAGGGTCCGACACTATGGTAAACCTCGGGCAGGCGTGGGCGGAAGCCTACATGAAACAAAATCCGGGCACATCGATAGCAGTAACCGGCGGCGGATCAGGGACGGGAATTTCTGCGATGGTCAACAATACATGCGATATCGCAGAAGTATCGCGTGAAATGAAAGAGAGTGAAATCGCACTTATTGAATCAAAAGGGTTTACTCCGAAGAAAATTATTGTCGCCTTGGATGGCCTTGCAGTTGTCGTGAATCCAGCAAACAGAATATCCGAGCTCACGATCGACCAGCTTGCCGATGTGTTTACCGGAAAGATCAAGAACTGGAAAGAACTCGGCGGACGCGATGCAAAGATGGTACTACTCTCTCGCGAAGTCAACTCCGGCACGCATGTATATTTTAAGGAACATGTTCTTCGCCACGGAAATGCAGAGGGAAAAGAAGAGTTTGCACCGGAAGCGCTGCTTCTTTCAAGTTCTCAAGCAATTGCCGATGAAGTGTCACAAAATCTCGATGCGATCGGGTATTATGGCATGGGGTACATTACAGCAAAAGAAAAAGCGCTCAAAATTGCAAAGGAGAAAAATGCACCTGCAATTTCACCAACGATGGATAATGTTATCAGCGGTGCATATCCCATTTCGCGTCCTCTGTTGATGTATTCCAAAGGTGAACCCAAAGGATTGGTGAAATCTTTCATTGATTATGTTCTCTCTCCTTCCGGACAAGAGATTGTGAAAAAATTGGATTTCGTTCCGGTGCAGAAGTAAGCATCATACCACTTTCACAATGCCCAAGACAATGGACATGCGCGCCAGAATTCGGAAAATAAAAGAATTCATCATTGAACGGATGATTTTCCTCAGTGCGATTCTGTCCATTATCATAGTAGCATTGATCTTTGCATTTCTCTTGAAAGAAGGACTTTCCATTTTCTGGAGAGTTCCTCTTTCCGATTTTTTATTCGCACGAAATTGGTATCCTATTTCCGATCCTCCGCAATTCGGAATTTTGCCGCTCATTCTTGGGTCTATTCTCGTCACGGCAGGCGCGGGAATAATTTCGATTCCCATCGGAATCGCCAGCGCACTCTTCATCGCAGAAATCGCCCCGCGTAAAACGAAAGAAGTGATGAAAGCCGGCATCGAACTCCTTGCGGCTATTCCTTCTGTCGTTATTGGGTTCATCGGAATGATAACGCTCGGCCCATTGATCAAAACAATGTTCAATCTTTCTACCGGTCTTACAGCATTATCAGGTTCGATCACACTCGCATTTATGGCAATGCCGACGATTGTTTCCATTGCAGAGGATGCGATTACTGCGGTGCCCCGTCAGTACCGTGAAGCGGCAATTGCCATGGGAGCTACGAAGTGGCAAACCACTTGGCGTATCGTTGCATATGCCGCCCGCCCGGGAATGCTTGCCGCGGTCATGCTCGGTATCGGCAGGGTGATCGGTGAAACAATGGCAGTGATGATGGTAACCGGGAATGCTGCACTCATTCCCCACAGCTTTCTTCAACCTGTGCGAACCTTGACTGCAACTATTGCAGCAGAGATGGGCGAGACAGTTCAAGGCGGAGAACATTACGCTGCACTGTTTGCAATCGGCATCGTCTTGTTCATCATTACTTTTTTAATTAACGGCGCAGCAGATATTTATCTCAACAAAACGAAGAAGTAGCGAGCCCGGATGAATTTATGAATGTACAAGTAAAACAAAAGATTGCTTTCAGTATTCTCTTCTTCTGCACGCTGCTGGTCATCATACCGGTGCTGGTCATCTTGGTGATAATTTTCGCCAAAGGAATCAGCGCCATAAATATATCGTTTCTTACCGAGATGCCGACGAATGGAATGACCGCCGGCGGTATTTTCCCCGCAATTCTCGGCACGCTCTATCTTGTGCTGGGCGCTATTCTTTTTGCAGTTCCGTTAGGAGTTCTCTCCGCAATTTATCTTGTTGAGTATTCGCGTGAGAACATATTAAGCCGTATCGTGAAACTCGCGATTGTCAATCTTGCCGGAGTTCCATCGGTAGTCTATGGTCTTTTTGGATTAGGTATCTTTGTTTTGTTCTTAGGATTTGGCGCATCCATTCTTTCCGGCTCCCTGACTTTAGGAATTATGATTTTACCGGTGATCATTACTGCATCGCGTGAAGCGCTGGAGAGTGTTCCAAAATCATTTCGCATTGTCAGTTTATCACTTGGTGCGAGTAAATGGCAGACAATTCGACATTCTGTGCTGCCGCATGCACTTCCCGGCATTTTAACCGGAACCATTCTCGGTCTCGGTCGCGCTGCAGGTGAGACGGCTCCTATTCTTTTTACCGTTGCAGCGTTTTATCTTCCAAAACTGCCAACATCGTTATTCGACCAGACAATGGCGTTGCCGTATCATCTGTATGTTATTTCCACGCAAGTACCTGGTATTCCGGAAAACATTCGTTACGGAACTGCTCTCGTTCTCCTTTTGCTGGTACTGCTTTTAAATCTCGCTGCCATCATTCTGCGATACCAATTCAGGAAGCGCAAAAAATGGTAGAGACCCAGATAATAAAAATTTCTATCCGCGATTTTTCCATTCACTTTGACGATATCACAGCACTCAAAGGATTGAATCTTGATATTTATCGAAACGAAATATTTACCATTATCGGTCCGGCAAACTCGGGAAAATCATCGTTACTGCAATCATTGAATCGTCTGAACGATCTCACTCCGTCATATAAAAAAACCGGCACGATTCTTATTGACGATCAAGACATAGACTCCGTCGACGTGGAATCACTTCGTACAAGAGTCAGCATCGTATTTGCATTGCCGTTTCCGCTTCCGTTGTCCATCTTTGATAACATTGCGTACGGGCCACGTATGCATGGCATCAAAAACAAATCGAAGCTTATCGAGATCGTTGAAAAGGGATTGCGTGAAGCATATCTTTGGGATGAGGTAAAAGATCGGCTCGATATACCTGCGATGAATCTTTCCGGCGGTCAACAGCAGCGGTTATGTATTGCGCGCATATTAGCAGTTGAACCGGAAATTATTATGTTCGACGAGCCAACATCGGGTCTCGATCCGATTTCTACAGCACGTGTCGAAGAAACCTTACGAATACTGAAAGAACACTACACGATTATTCTTGTGACAAACAATGTGGCTCAAGCGGCGCGAGTAGGTGATCGAACGGCATTCCTTTTAATGGGTGAGATGGTGGAACTGAATGAAACGAAGCGTATTTTCACGATGGCTCAGGATAAACGCACCGATGATTATCTTACGGGAAAATTCGGATGAGTATAGCTAACCCAATCATTGAAGCACATCATCTCAATTTATTCTACGGGAATTTCCAGGCGCTTATCGATATTGACCTCGCGATCGAACAACAGCACATCACCGCTTTGATCGGGCCATCCGGATGCGGCAAATCGACACTCGTGCGCGTGTTCAACCGCATGAATGATTTGATCGAAGGAGTTCGGGTTACCGGAAACGTGCTTATTCAGGGTGACAACATTTTTTCTCCGGAAACCGATCTCATAGCGCTGCGAAGAAAAGTCGGTATGGTGTTTCAACGGCCGAACCCGTTTCCGTTATCCATACGAGAGAATCTTGCATTCGGTCTTGAGATTCATCGTGAGCACTCAAAAAAGAACCACACGGATATCATTGAGCAATCATTAAAAGATGTACTCCTTTGGGATGATTTGAAAGATCGTCTCGATAAATCTGCTCTGCGCCTTTCTCTGGAACAGCAGCAGCGTTTATGTATCGCTCGTGTCTTAGCAATGAAGCCGCAAATCATTCTTATGGATGAACCATGTTCAGCCCTCGATCCCATTGCAACATTGAGAATTGAAGAGCTGATGCAGGAATTAAAAAAGAATTATACAATCGTTATTGTCACACACAACATGCAGCAAGCCGCCCGCGCCAGTGATTACACCGCATTTCTCTATATCGGCAAATTGATAGAGTTTGGCGAAACAAAACGCATCTTTTCTGCCCCGAAAGAAAAACAAACTGAAGATTATATTACAGGAAGATTTGGATAAAAGGAGATACCACGATGGAACGTCATTTTCAAAAAGAATTAGAAAGCCTCAAGACTTCACTCGTCAAAATGGGAAGCGTGGTGGAAGAAAATATCGAAATGGCAATTCGTTCGGTGATGGAGAAGAATCAAGATCGAGCGCTTAAAGTGATCGAGACGGATACACGGGTCGATGCACTTGAAATCGAAATCGATAACGCCATTGTTGATTTGCTTGCATTGCAGCAGCCTGTAGCAAGCGACTTGAGATTTATTCTAGCGGCATTAAAAATCAACAACGATTTGGAACGTATTGGCGACCATGCAGTGAACATCGCTCAGGCTGCTCAGGTGCTTTGTTCGATTCCCAATGTAGAGTTACTGGACGAAATTCCCAAAATGGCAGAAATCACAAGGACAATGTTAAAAGAAGCGATCGACAGCTTCATCCTTCTTGATCCTGTGAAAGCGCGTGTTGTTTTAAAAACAGATGATCAGATCGATGATCTCAATCGAATAGTCATTCGAAAAGTCATTGAATTGCTGAAGAGCAACAAACAGACCGCCGAATGCGGATTGGAATTAAGCCTTGTGAGCAGAAACATGGAACGTGTTGCCGATTTAGCGACGAACATTGCCGAAGAAGTTATCTTCCATACACAGGCACGCGTGGTGAAGCATCATGCAGAAGAGAAAGATGGGAATATATGACAGACTATTTTTTGGGGAAAGTAATTAGGGTAGGGCCATTACTGCAACGATCACCAACTGTAAGAGTTCTCTTCCGTGAACGATTATCGTGAGGGACTATCGTCGGAGCTTGTGTTGCTGTTGCCGGAGTCGGGATTTTCTTCCTTTGGAGAATCTGTTGAAAGAGATTGAGACGCAATGCCAGCCTGTTGTTTTCCTGCTTTTGCTAAAAATCCCCCGTACAACTTTTCTGCACATTCCGGACAAACACCATGACTAAATGTAGCTTCCGAGTGTTGATAGATGTACTCTTCCAACTGGTTCCAGTACCCTTTATCGTCACGTATTTTCTTGCAGCTTGCACAAATTGGAATGAGTCCATTAAGCACTTTGATTTGGGCTAAAGCTTCATCAACACTTTGTGTTAATTCTTCTTTACGTTTGAGTAGTTGTCTTACACGCAGACGATACACACCGAAACCGGATCCACCAACAGCAACGATCACCAAACCATAAAACCAAATGGTTTTCCAAAAAGGAGGAGTAATAATGATTCGGATGGAAGTTCCCTCATTATTCCATACGCCTTGATTATTGGAAGCTTTAACACGAAATGTATACGTACCTCCTGGTAAATTGGTATATGTCACGAAACGCCTGTTTGCATTTGTATAATTCCATTCTTTTTCAAATCCTTCCATCATATATGCATAGAGATTTCCTTTTGGCGACGCATAATGAAGTCCTGCAAATTCAAAAGAAAAAACATTGTCTTTGTAGGATAGTTGAATTTCATCACATTCTGAAATTGATTTTGCAAGAATTGTGCGTCCTTCTGTATTCTCACCTATAGCGACAGGCTTATTAAAGATTTGGAAATCTGTCACTACTACTCTTGGAAGGGACGGATCATCTATGATACTGTCCGGATAAAAAATATTGAAACCATTAACTCCACCAACGATCATCTCACCGGTCCGGCTTCTGAAGCAGGCATTTACACTAAATTCATCTCCCTGAAGTCCATAATTTTCGGAATAGTTTTTATATATACCGGTACTGGGATTAAATTTAGACAAACCATGATTGGTGCTGATCCAGAGATTGCCATGATCATCTTCCAATATTCCTTGTATATTGGCTGGCAAGCCATCATTTATACGATAACGATGAAACACTCCGGCATTTCGATCAAATTTATCGAGACCGTTCGATGTGCCAACCCAGATAGCTCCTGTATGATCTTCATAGAGACAGATGACTTTATTATCTCTTATGCTGTTGGAATCCCGACTATCAGACCGGTAATGATAGAATATTCCGTTTTTAGGATCAAAACGGTCCAATCCTCCCACCAAAGTCCCAATCCAAAAAATGCCGGAAGAATCTCTATACATTGTCCAAATAAAATCGTCGCTTATACTCTTCGGGTCATTTCGATCATGAAGATAACGAGTAAATTCTCCCTTTGCATAATCGAATCGATTTAAGCCACCGCCAAAGGTTCCTACCCACAGATTCCCTGCCCGGTCTTCACAGATGCTCCATATAGTATTATTACTTATACTATGAGGATTATTGGGGTCAAATCGATAGCAGACGAATTTCCCTTTCTGCCTGTCAAAATAATTCAACCCATTATCAGTGCCAATCCACAACCTGTTGTGCCGATCTTCATAGACACTTCTGATTGTGTTATTACTCACACTGTGAGGATTCTGCGGATCATAGACATAGTGTGTAAATCGATTTTTTTGAGGGTCCAAACGATCTAAACCTCCACCACCGGTTCCTATCCAGATCATTCCCTGGCTATCCTCGCAAATGGCATGGACCGTATTCTTCGATAAGCTGTTTACATCATTGGGACGATTTCTGAAAAGCACGAAATGTCTTTTTTCCGGATTATATTTACTGATACCATTAAAATTTGTCCCTATCCATAGTATACCCAACTGATCTTCAAAAATTGAAAGCACCGAATTACCGCTCAGACTCGTAAGATCCTGAGGATTATTTTGATAATGAATAAACCGGTCATTGTCTCCAACTGTAGAACCAGCTATTAATTTATCGAGTCCCCCACCATCGGTACCTATCCAGAGATTTCCATAATGATCTTCGTAAATGGATCTGACAACATTGTTGCTTAAACTCGAGGGATCGTTCGGATTGATCTGATAATGCACAAACTGATTCTTCTTAGGATCAAACCGATTCAATCCGCCGCCCCATGTCCCTATCCACAGATTTCCTGACCTGTCTTCGTAGATTCTCCATATGGCATTTGGACTTATACTGTGAGGATTTTGAGGATCATTGACATAACGTATGATTTTTTTTTCTCCCGGTCAAAACAATTCAATCCGTAATCGGCACCAATCCAAAGACGTCCTTGCCTGTCTTCGAGAATCGATAATACATTATTCTGGCTCAAACTTTTTGGATTACTCGGATCATTTATGTAGTGAACGAATTTCCCTGTTTCTCTGTCAAACTGATTGAGCCCTCCCCCTGGGTGCCTACCCAAAGGGTTCCTGACCGATCTTCGTAAATAGACCGGACATAATTAGCGCTCAAGCTGTTCGGATCATTCGGATTGTTTTTGTAGTGAGCAAACCGTTCTTTTTCCCGATCAAATCGATTGAGACCATCTTCCGTTCCAATCCAAAGTATACCCAAATGATCCTCAATAACAACCTCAGCAACGTTTTTGCTTAAGCTAAGTGGATTCTCAGGATCGTTTTTATATACCTTGAAAGTATATCCATCATATCGATTGAGACCTTCATAGGTTCCAAACCATAAGAAACCCTTGCTGTCTTGACAGATACTTAACACCGAACTCTGAGATAATCCCGATTCAATGGATATCCTCTCGAATTGTATCTCACCCATCTGAGAATAGGATGGGGAAATCAGAAAAATAACGGTCATGCCCCATAAGACAACCACCTTTGGTAATTTAGTTTTCATTTTCATTCTTTCGATTGTCATTACAAGTATGATTGTTCCTTATATTTCATTCATCACCGAGAAAGTTATATTACAGAATATGATCACTAGTTTCAATCCATTTAAATACGCGTGGTAAAGAACCATGCTCACGTCTGATATACTATTTTTTTATATTATAGTTTGGATAGAGTTTTTTTGCACAGTCTGGACAAATGCTATGACTAAACTTGGCATCTGATCGGTCTTGGATATACGATTCGATTTGTGTCCAATACCCTTGGTCATCACGGATCTTCTTGCAATTGGCACATATCGGTACCAATCCACTTAACAACTTAACGTCGGCAAGCGCATCTTGAAGCTGCGTGATGAGTTTCTCACGTTCGGCTTCAGCTTTTTTACGTTCGGTGATGTTGCGACCAACGCCAACCAGACCAATGGTTTGACCTTCTTCATCTCGTAACGGAACTTTTGTTGTTAACAGCCATAGTTTCTGTCCCTGTTCATCAATCACATACTCTTCTCTATCGATTACCGGTTGACCGGTCTGGATTACTTTCTGGTCATCAGCATAAAATCCTTCGGCTAATTCTTTCGGATATATATCAAAATCGTTCTTACCTAGTACTTCTGCTTCAGATTTGTAGCCAAGATGGTGAAGATCTGCCAGATTAACTAGCAACTTACGAGATTCCTTATCTTTTACATAGATACCATCTGGGATATTATCAATCATTGTTCGCAGAAGATTGCGCTCCTTTGTTAAAGCCACATCTATCCGTCTCCGTATTGCTAATTCTATTAACTGTTTCCGCCACTTGTATACCCAATAGATTATGCCCATGGAAATAGCTAACAGTATCAATCTGAACCAGAGAGTCTGCCAGAATGGAGGGGTAATAAGGATTGGTAAAGAAACTCCCTCTTCATTCCATACACCATCATTATTGGATCCTTTAACTCGAAAAATATATTTTCCCGGGTCTAAATTGGTATAGGTCGCAGTGTGTTTTGTGCCGACATAATTCCAATCTTTTTCAAATCCTTCCATCTTATATGCATATTCATTTTTTGTCGAAGAAATGTAATTCAGAGCAGCAAAATCGAATGAAAAAACAGATTGCGTGTATGAAAGCACCAAACCTTCGGTCATACCAATTTCATTTCCTAATCCTTTGTCACCAATCATTACATGCTTATTAAAAATTTTAAAATCGGTGATGACAACTGGTGGAATATAGGTATTATCTGTTACCTGGTTTGGATTAAACACATTAAATCCGTTTATACCGCCAAAATACAACTTTCCATCTCGCGATCGATAATGACTCTTTTTAATAAATGTATTTCCTTGCAAGCCATCTTCTTTTGTATAATTTTTAAATATTTTTGTTTTAGGATTAAATCGAGATAATCCCCCGTTTGTGCTGATCCACAAAAATCCTTTATCATCTTTTTCAACACCAAAAATAAAACTACTGGGCAAGCCGTCGGCTTTATTGTACCGAGTAATAGTATTTGTTATGCGATTTAACCTGTTCAGACCATTAACTGTTGTAATCCAAATCGTTACACTATCTTCTTCGAAAATAGATGTAATAAGATTATTAGATAAACTGTTTTCGTTTTGCGGATTATGAACATAATTTATAGATTTTTCTGTTTCGGGATCAAAGATGCTAAAACCTTGATATGTCCCAACGAGGATATCACCCTTACTATCTTCTTTGATAACTTCTATAGCATTATAAACTAAACCACTACTTTCCTGGGTAAACACGGCAAATGATCTGCTCTTTTTATCAAATTTATTTAAACCTCCTCCATTTGCATTACCGGTAGTAGCAAACCAAAGATTACCCCTTCGATCCTCAATGATATCCATAACATTATTATTGGATAAGCTGCTATTCTCTTTTGTATAGGTAAAGAACGATTTCGTTTGCTTATTCAATAAACTTACGCCGCCATCCCATTTGCCAATCCATATGTTATCTTCAGCATCGACAAAAACAGTAAGCACAGCATCTTTATTCAAATTTGTATTTCTTGAATTATAATATTCAAAGTTGCCGTTCTTAGGGTCAAATTTATTTAATCCACCGCCATCAGTGGCAATCCAGATATTCCCTTCACGATCTTCGTCGAATCCCCAAACAGAATTATGACTTAAACTATTGGGATTACCCGGTTTATTTTTGTAATGTTTAAATGCCTGTCTAGTACAGTGTATGACATTAACCCCCCCATTAAATGTCCCAATCCACAAATCACCTGTTTTGTCCTGACACAATGAATATATGGAATTGCTGTTTAGACTATTCGGATCACTTTTATCGTTTTTATAATGAATAAATGTTTTCTTGTCATTTTGTAAAAAATCTAACCCGTCATTTTCTGTTCCGATCCAAAGCCCGCCGTTCCTGTCGGAACATAGCGACATTATAAGATTTTGGCTTAAACTCTGATCTTTTTGTGGGTTGTGCTGATAGTTAATAAAAATATTTTTGTTTAATTCATTTAAATTTATATGAGACAATCCGGCGTTATAACAACCAACCCAGAGATTGTCTTTAATATCTTCAACAATCGAAAGTACACCGTTGCCAATTAAACTATGAGGATCATTTTCGTTGTGTCTGTAGTGGGTAAAAACTTTTGTTTTATGATTAAATAAATCCAATCCAAAAGCAGCAAACCACATATTACCCTTGCTATCTTCAAAGATTCGACTAATAAAATTTGAACTGATGCTACTTGGATCATCTTCATGGTGGGAATATTGTATGCATTGATTGCTTCCACGGTCAAATTCAAATGCCCCCGTGCCGTTGGTGCCGAGCCATAGTTTATTTTCATTGTCCTGAGTTATACTTAGTATAATATTTGTTATATCCAGCGGATAACCGTTTTCCTTATTACAACGAATATACTTGTCCAAGTCCCTATTATACAAACACAATCCACCATCAGTACCTATCCATAGATTTCCGTCACGATCTTCATACAGGGAACGAATAATATTATTAGGTATGGTGTTTGGGTCTTTATCGCTGTACCGATAACATATAAACTCATATCCGTCATATTTGCTTAATCCATCAAATGTGCCGAACCACAAGTAACCAAAATGATCCTGCAAAACACATAGAACATTTGAATGAGAAAGTCCTTCATCCGTCGTGAGATGTTCAAATCGAATGTTTTGCGGTTGTGCATCAACGCTCGAAAATGATTTTAAAAGTAGAAAAAGAATAAGTGATGCGAAAAAATACCGGTTACGTATCATTGAAAATATTCCCTTCCTCTCTATCCACTATTTTTTTATATTATAGTTTGGATAGAGTTTTGCCGCACAGTCCGGACAAATGCTATGACTGAACTTTGCATCTGATCGATCTTGTATATACGATTCGATTTGCGTCCAATAACCCTGGTCATCACGGATCTTCTTGCAGTTCGCACATATTGGAACCAATCCGCTTAACAACCTAACGTCGGCTAGTGCCTCTTGAAGTTCCGTAATAAGCCGTTCGCGTTCGGCTTCTGCTTTCTTACGTTCGGTGATATTGCGGCCAATACCAACCAGACCAATGGTTTGACCTTCTTCATCTCGTAACGGAACTTTTGTTGTTAACAGCCATAGTTTCTGTCCCTGTTCATCAATCACATACTCTTCTCTATCGATTACCGGTTGACCGGTCTGGATTACTTTCTGGTCATCAGCATAAAATCCTTCGGCTAATTCTTTCGGATATATATCAAAATCGTTCTTACCTAGTACTTCTGCTTCAGATTTGTAGCCAAGATGGTGAAGATCTGCCAGATTAACTAGCAACTTACGAGATTCCTTATCTTTTACATAGATACCATCTGGGATATTATCAATCATTGTTCGCAGAAGATTGCGCTCCTTTGTTAAAGCCACATCTATCCGTCTCCGTATTGCTAATTCTATTAACTGTTTCCGCCACTTGTATACCCAATAGATTATGCCCATGGAAATAGCTAACAGTATCAATCTGAACCAGAGAGTCTGCCAGAATGGAGGGGTAATAAGGATTGGTAAAGAAACTCCCTCTTCATTCCATACACCATCATTATTGGATCCTTTAACTCGAAAAATATATTTTCCCGGGTCTAAATTGGTATAGGTCGCAGTGTGTTTTGTGCCGACATAATTCCAATCTTTTTCAAATCCTTCCATCTTATATGCATATTCATTTTTTGTCGAAGAAATGTAATTCAGAGTAGCAAAATCGAATGAAAATTCAGATTGTGCATAGGAAAGAATCAAATCTTCTTTTTTACCAATTTCACTTATATATCCTTTATCACCAATCGGCACAGGTTTATTAAAAATTTGGAAATCGGAGATTACGATTGGCGGAACATAGGTATTAATTGTTATTTTGTCGGGATTGAACATATTGAATCCGTTTGTGCCGCCAAAGTACAACATCCCGTCAGCACCTCTGTAGCATGATCGTCGGCCAAATCCGATACCCTGTAAACCATCTCCGTATGTATAATTCTTGAATTCCGGTTTTACAGGAAGATTAATTGCATTACTAAATTTCGACAAACCTTTATTTGTGCCTATCCAAAGATTTCCATGATCATCTTCAAGAATGCTGTTAATGGAATTATCCAGCAGCCCATTTTCTATCCGATAGCATGTAAACCTTTTAGTAGATTTATTAAACAGATTAAGGCCGGCATCTGTCCCCATCCAAAGATTTCCTTTACTATCTCCGAAAATTGATGCTACCTTATTGCTGCTCAAACTCGTACTATCATTCTCAGAATGCATAAAATTTTCGAATATTTTTGTTTTTATATCGAAACGACAGAACGAACTTCCATTTGCAAACCATAAATCACCATTTTTCGTTTCTATAATTACCTGTACGAAGTTGGTATATATATTCGAATTTGATTGGTTATACCTGATAAATGTTTTCTTTTTACGGTCGAACATATTCAACCCGCCACCCATAGTTCCGATCCAGAGATTTTCCCTGTTATCTTCAAAAATAGAGAACATATTGTTACTGCCAATACTATTGGTATCTTTTGGGTCATTATAATAATGTTCAAATGTTTCAGTTTTATAATCAAATCTATTAAGACCGCCGCCCCAAGTTCCTACCCATAAGTTTCCGCGTTTGTCTTTACAAATTGCCCAAACAGCATCGGAACCAATGCTTTTTTTATTTAAAGGATCATGAACATAATGTTTGAATGTATCGTCTCGTTTATTATATCGGTCTAAGCCTCCGCCTGTTCCAATCCAGAGAAAATCGTTTTCTTCTAAAAATGCATTTACCGAGTTATTACCCAATGAATTTTTTACACCGGGGATGACCATACAATGGATAAACTTTTCTGACTCGGGATTTATTAGATTTATTCCGTCGCCAAATGTCCCAACCCAAATCTCACCTTGATTATCCTGGAAAAGAGAATAAATAGAATTATTGCTTAAGCTGGATTCCTTGCTTGAATTGTTCTTATAATGAATAAAGTTATAGACCCCTGTTTTGTAGGCATTAAGATCAAGTAAATCTAATCCACCGTTTTCAATACCTATCCATAAATTATGTTTCTTATCCTCTAAGAGAGAGAGAACCGAACCTTGAGAAATACTTTTGTAATCATGAATAGTATTTTGATGATGTATGAATATACCGTTCTGTGGACGCTCATGAGCATTTGTAAATAAATCTAAACCCGCTAATGTACCTATCCACAACCTACCCGCCTTGTCCTCTAATATCGAGTGAATATTATCATTACATAAGCTGTTGGGATTTCCATCATCGTGATAATAATTGATAAAGGAATCCTTTTCTTTGTCATACAAGTGTAAACCATAACTGGAAGCTATCCATACATTATTTCTGCTGTCGATGAATATTGCCCTCTGCCCTCCAGAACCCAAGTTAGCTTTGTTGTGAGTGATAATATTTCCGGTATACACATACACACTATCATTTTTCAAATCGAGACGATAGAGATCTCTTGCTGTACCTATCCAAAGATTCCTTTCTCCATCTTCTCTAATTGATAATATTTCTTCCTTTGATAATTGAGGCTTTCGAATGAACCGTTCGTTTTTTCTTTCGTAAATATTGAGTCCTTGTCTCGTGCCAATCCACAAGTCTCCCCTGCTATCTTCAAACATTGCCATAACATTACTACTACTGATTGAATATTTATCTCGAAAGTTGTTTTTATATATACGGAAATTATATCCATCATAGCGATTTAATCCATCATCGGTTCCGATCCAAATGAAACCATACTTATCCTGACAAATGGAATGAACCCAGCTATGTGATAAGCCATCATTGACAGTTAGGTGCTTAAATCGGATGTTTTGCGTTTGTGCCTCTGCCACTTGAGGGAAGATATAAATGAGTACCCCAATAAATACAAGAAATCGGAGGGATAAGGAGGAGAGTTTTTTGAGAGATGCGTTTTTCATGGTTCAACTTCTCTTATGTGAATGTACGATAGATAACTATCGCATTATTTTTCATCGAAGACAATACGTTTTACTTATTTTCTTTTTGTAAAAAATCCAGGTACAGTTTCTTTATACAATCAGGGGGCAGACGCCGTTACTAAAGCGAGCCAGTAATCGCTCCTGTCTCAGGTTTAAAACAGGTTTAATCCTCTTTGCGTCGTTACTCATAATCTACCACCTTTATCGCGCCCTGCGCTGCTCCTGCGGCAGTGGCTCGATGACTCTTTGCATATATTCTGGAATGATCATGAATTGGACTTTCAGGTATGTGCTTCTCGCCCACATTCAAAGAGTCAACCCTTAGTTTTTCCTGTGACAAACCATCCGTGGTGTAAAAAGTTTGTCGGTGGGAGTATTGCTTGCGGCATAAAGAAAAAACTCTTGCGTTAAAACGAAAATCGGTGTATTCTATGACAGCAGCGGGTTCAGAAAAAACAGGTAATCGAAGGAAAGACTTCACTCGTTCCGTCTTTCTTTCGAGCGATACTTCACCCTGTCGTTTCTACTGAACCTATATACTTGTCATTCCTATTGAGCTTCTACAGGATTTATTAAGTGCTAACCCCATTCTCCTCTGCTGACTCTATTTACCTGTCCCACGTCACCTACGATTCTTCTTCCTGGAACGAATGGGTATAAAAAGAAAGGCAGTCGAGAATTTTCTCTATCACCTTGATTATTACCTATTTTCTCCGCTCATCAGAACGGTTAATCCTCTTCGGTTGTATTCGAAACGACTTCTTCAAGGGTGGTGCTTCCCTCTTTCATTCTCTCCATTCCCGATCGTCGCAATGACCACATTCCGTCCTTCATTGCTTGCTCACGGATAGCATTCTCGTCAACTTTGTCGCCTGCATTCAGAATAATATCCTTAATTGGCTTAGTAAAGTATAGAGCCTCATGAATTGCAGCGCGTCCTTTATATCCGCCGCTACATTTTTCGCATCCGACTGCTGTATAAAAAGTATGAGCAGCAACATCTTCTTCGGTAAGACCAAATTTCAAGAGATCTTTCTTTTCGCTGTTATCCATCGGTTTTTTGCATACAGTGCAAAGTGTACGAATAAGCCGTTGGGCGACAATGACATTGATAGCATATGCAAGCAGGAATGGTTCAATACCCATTTTGAACAAACGTGCTATTGCACTGGGGGCATCATTTGTATGCAATGTTGAAAAAACCAAGTGGCCTGTATTTGCCATCTTAATGGCCGTTTCTGCGGTTATCTTATCTCGCATTTCACCAACGAGCACGATGTCAGGATCGTGACGCAGGATTCCACGGATCGCCTCGTCAAATCCCATCTTAGGACCAATTTTCAACTGACGCGCCCCTTTGACGATATATTCTACCGGGTCTTCGATCGTTAAAACGTTCACACTGGGATCAATAACCTGATACAACGCCGCAATCAATGTAGTTGATTTCCCCGATCCAGTCGGACCTGTAAGAATGATAATTCCCTGAGGTTTGTTTATTGCTTTATAGAAGAACTGGCGTGCAGGTCCTTGTAACCCTAATTTTTCTAAATCGGTGATAACCTTGCGATCATCCAGTACGCGGATAACAACACTCTCAAACTTGTGTTTGAATTCCGTAGTTACGATTGGCATGATTGAAACACGGAACCGGAGTTGATGTCCGTCAATAACGCGTTGTATGAATCCATCTTGAGTCATTTCACGTTCAAACCGATCGACATTCTTCGTACGATCCTTGATCACCGCGAGCACCGCCTCGGGAACGGTGTTTTCTTGAATGTGCCAGACTTGCAGGTCGCCGTCCATGCGAAACAAAAAATTGGTTCGGTTACCTTCCGACGCGACGACGTGAATGTCACTTGCACTCCGTCGCACTGCTTCAACCAAACACCCCTCGAACAGATTGACCAAAGCGCTCTTGCTGATTTCTGCTTCGAGAGCCTGCTCATCAAGCTGCTCATCTCCTCCACCATCTTCAACTGTGATCTTATTATCATCAAGAAGCTTCAGAAACTCGTTCTGGGCGGGCGCCACTTTATCCATTAACGACTGGAGTTCTTTTAAGCGCACGTAACAAATTTCGTACTTCTTCACATTGAAACTGCGAGCTACGACAGGCAGATTGCGATCAGTAGGATCCGCTGCGATAATGATGAGTTTATCCGGCTGGCGTTCATCAAATTTGTACGGCAGCATCTTTGATTGGATCATCATCTCGCGCTGCTGGTCTGAAAGCTGGTCGACATATTTCTTTATAAAAGCGATCCGCGTATCATCAACTTTTTCGTCCCCTAAAAAGACTTCGCGGAAAGCATAAAGATTTGCCACTTCGCGGAATACTGCATCGTGATCTGCTCCAAATTCTGTTACAAGGATCTGCCCAAGATTTTTTCGGTTTTTCCTGTTTTCCTCGGAATCCTTCATCTTGAGAGACTTCTCGAGCGTCTCAAAGTCGATAATTCCCTTTTTGAGGAGCGTGTAACCGATTTTATCAGTTATATCTATTTCGGCCATGGTTCCATTCCTCGTTCCTTTATAACGCTCTCCGCATGTCTTACACTATATTCTAAGGAAGTAAAAAGTGCAATGGCAAGAGCATGTGCGATCCTGGGGTTTCTGGTTTTATTAATGCTGTTTCCGAAGAAACGAGAGTCAACGCTGTAAGGACAACCATCATGATCATCGACACAGACAATTGAATAACTTCGATGGCATTTTTCATACGATAGGATGTTTCTTTTTCGTAGTACTCTGCCAACTGAAGAGCAGTCGCTTTCACTGTGCCTGTCTCGGCGCCGGAACTAAACCTAGAAAGAGCAGTTCTGGTGAACACACCTGTTGCCTCAAACGCCTCCGTCAAACCTTTTCCGCGTTCGAGCATCATCGGTATTGCTATCGTTTTGATTTGATGTTCCATATATCTGTTACCGCATGCCTCTGCTGCCATTCGGATAATTTCGATGTTTTCACCTGATCCGCTGTAGAGCGCATAGAACACACGGCAGAATATCTCGATGGCGGTTTTGTGCAACATAGAACCAATCACCGGAATTTTAATTATGTACTTATCCAATAAAAACCTTCCCCGTTCTGTTCTGCCATAATAAAATAAGGCAATTAATGGAGCAGTAAAGAGAATGGTTAGAACAAGTACATTGTCCATCAACCAGTCACTGAACTTTAGTGTCGCCGCAGTCATAGGAGGCATTTTAATGTGAAATTTCTTAAACATTTCCGCTGTTTTTGGAAATATGTAGGCGACATAGAACAAACAGGCGAGGAACAATACGAATAGCGTAATCAATGGTGTGATGAGTGCGCTCTTGAGGTTCCTTTTGAATTCTGCATTACGTTCCATAAATTTTGCAGCGCTCTCATAGATCTCCACCATATTTCCACTCTTTGAGGCTAAGCCAAGCATTTGTGCGGTGAACTTGCCGATCACCGGTGCCTGTTTCATGAAAACTTTTTCGCTGTCTTTTCCTTGCTTCAATTCCGCATTAATTTCCTTAATTGATTCACGAAGAGTTGCATTGGGGATGTCGTTGATAAGCAATTGCATCACTTCATTGAATGGAAGTTTTTGCCTCATTAAATCTGTACTCACTCGTACAAACGTGATGACATCAACTGTGGGAGCTTTATGTTGTCTAGTACCAAATAATTTTTTTCGCACGTAAAGAACGCGAAACCCCATCTTCTCTAAAGCAACGCGGACTTCATCAGAAGTGAAGGCTTTCTGTTCACCATCAATCGCTTTATCGCTTCCCTTTTGGACGCGATAGATGAACGCAAGCCGTTCGTGAATTCCTGTCACTTTGAATCTCTTGTCGCGAGAGAGTTCTGCTGCTTTCGTTTTAGCAATGGTTCTAGTGTCAGCAGTGATTGACCCAGAAACTGTCTTCCCCGAAAGCGTCACACCATCGATACGATATTCAGGCATACGATTTTATGTTTTATTGGTGAGTAAATGATTTAAATAGAATAATCTCCATTTTTCATACTACGATAATACACTTTTTCGCTCTCTGTGTCAAGAACCCACGGTTCAACAATTCTCCTGCTACTACTGGAAATCGCCAAAACAGCACTTTTTCAAAATGAAGAAATTCACGCAAAATAACCGAACCCAATCTACATATCGTTTTTGCCCCCATCGGCTGCCGAATCTCGTCTGTTGGGTTGCGCAGTCCGCAATCTCTATCCCCTTTGCAGCATATCCCGTACCATTTCAGTAATGCGCCGGAAGTCGATCTTGCCGTTTCCCATCTTTGGAAGATCTTCAATCACCACGAAGTTCTTCGGCAATGCGATATTCGGTAATTCTTCGGACATTTTTTTCAGAATCATCTTTTCGTCAATTTTCTGTGTAATGGCTGCGACAATCTTTGCTCCACGCACAGAATCCGGCACTTCCACAACACAGCATGAAATTTCTTCCGGCAGAAGATGCTCCAGCACATTTTCCACTCGGATCAGTGACACCATTTCTCCGCCGATTTTCATAAACCGTTTTAACCGACCAACATGCCAGAGATATCCTTCTGCATCGTGGTACCCCATATCGCCGGTATCATACCACCCATGGCGGATACTGAGTGTTGTCGCTTCAAAATCATCGAAATATCCCTTCATGATATTTTCGCCCTTCACGAGTATCTTTCCGATTTCACCAACACCACATTCCTCACCAGTCTCGTAGTTCTCAACGCGCACATTTACATTGGGTAATGGCCGTCCCGCACTTCCAGCCCGATTGGCCGTAGGAGAATTCACACTAATCACAGGACTTGTCTCTGTACAACCGTATCCTTCCAGTAGAGTAATATTGTGTTTATGAAGAAATTCCTCCCGAAGTGAGTCGGGTGTCTTGTCCGCACCAGTCAGCATGATACGGCATGTGGCAAAATCTCCCGGCTCAGATTTTCTCAAATATCCCCACATGAATATCGGCGTGCCCACAACAAATGTAATTTTTTCCTCGCGGATGATATCGCAAATATTTTTGAAATCCAATGGATTAGCGTACGTCACAATTGTCATCCCATAATACAACGGAAGCCACAAGTTTGCCGTCAATCCAAACACATGGAAGAATGGAAGGTTGGCAAGAAATATATCTTCAGCACTAAGGTCAAACACAGCAGAAATACCGACAAGATTAGCAGAAATATTCCGATGTGTTAAGAGAACCGCTTTAGGATCTTTTTCGCTTCCGCTCGTAAAAAGAAGAACAACATTATCATCTTCCTCGCCGCCATGGATTTTTTTCAAAAGCCGTTCCACGGGAAGTTTTGCACGCAGTGCCGCTTTGATTTTATCGAGAATAGATACCTTCGCCAAAATGTCCTCAATAAAGATCATACCAGGAACCCGTGAACTATTGATCTTTTCAAGGAGCGCTCTCGATGTGATGATAGTTCTAAATGCGCATTTCTTCTGGGCATATTCGCAGTTTTGTGCAGCACCGGTGGAATAGTTGACCATCACTGGTGTTCGGCCGCTCATAAGCGTTCCAAGAATAGAAAGCGCACATCCGGAAGAAGTTGGTATCATAATACCGATAAAACCCTCTTCGAATTTCTTGAACTTATCCGCCAAGATGAGCGAAGCAATGAGCGCTTTTCCGTAGCTGATATTCTTACCTGTCGTGCGGTCTATAATTGCCGTTTTGTTTTCAAATTTTTTGGCGATGCGTACGAAGTGATGATGAAGAAGCATATCTCTTCCTTTTGAATGACAATCGAAATACAAAACATATTCCGTGCTATCAACTGAACGGCAATGTATTTTGATTCAAGATAGAAGAGTTTGCGAACAACGGCAAGAAAAAAAAATTGATCAATTATCCGGTGTAAGAATAATGAAAACTCAGAAGAGAGTACTAATGCAAGTCCCAAAATACTGTCATGAGATAGAAGATCGTGAAAATTGCTCCAACCGCCGAAACGCCAAATGTCATCGCCGGCGAAAATGCATACCACAACCATCCCGCCACACTACTGGCAATCAATGTACAGATACTTTGTATGCCGGTATAGAATCCGATGGCAGTTGCTACATCGCTCTTCGGAACGATATTGGATATCCACGCTTTGGATATTCCCTCGGTACCGGCGGCATACATTCCATAGAAGAAGAACAGTACAAGCAAAGCAGCCGTTGATGTTGCAAAAATTATTCCGCCATAGACAAATGCAAACAATGCCAACCCGAGAATGAGTGTCGTCTTCAATCCGATCTTATCTCCCAGCGCGCCCATCGGATACGACATCAACGCATAGATAAGATTATAAAAAATGTACACACCAATCACTTGGAGGTCAGTTGCTCCTTGATGCCGCATCATCAAGAGAAGCAGGATATCGGAACTATTCATTAATGCAAAAAAGAGAAGTCCGACAACAAGAAATCGGAATTGAAGCGGAGCTGTTTTCCAGTACTTCAGGAATGCAAAGAATCCGGGCATCTCCACCGGTGCTGATGGTTGGTGTTTTTCCTGCACACGAAATGTTAATGCAACTGCAAACACTCCTGGAATAAAAGCCAACAGAAACAGCGTTTTATACTGCCCTGGATAAAATATCAGAAACACCAACGCTGCTAGCGGACCGAGCGCTGCACCGAGTGTATCGAAGGCTCGATGAAATCCAAACACTCGTCCTTTAAACTCCGCTGCGGTTTCCGCCGATAGCATCGCATCGCGAGCACCTGTGCGAATTCCTTTCCCCAACCGATCGAGTGTGCGTACACCAAATATCCAGAGTGGAAATGACATGACCGCAATCATCGGCTTGGAAATTGCACTGAGGGAGTAGCCAAATTGGATAAATCTTTTTCGTTTTCCTATTATATCCGAAAGATGACCAAAATATCCTTTACTCAATCCGGCAGTCGCTTCCGCAATACCTTCCAAAAAGCCAATGAGTACGATTGAAAAACCGATGCTAGTAAGATACATCGGCATGACAGGATAGAGCATTTCACTGGCAATGTCGGTAAAAAGACTCACGAGCGAGAGCAACAAAACAGTGCGGGTAATAATTTTCTTCACATTCTTTCCAATGACAAAACATTCAAATATACTCACCAACTATCGATAGAGCAACACCGCAAAGTTCATTTCCGGATATTTCGATGGAATGAAACAAAAAGTTTCTTATATTTCCCGCAACATTTTTTTGACCATTCACTTTATAGGAGCGATATGGACTTCGTTTCGATTCTTCGGGGACTCTTTGGCCTCATTATTATTACAGCCCTTGCCTTTATTTTTTCCGACAACAAGAAAAAGATTAATTGGAGACTCGTCGGCACCGGTGTACTTCTACAATTTGCCTTTGCTTTTATCGTTGTGAAGACCAATATCGGCCGCGAGATCTTCAGCTATTGCAGCAAGTTCTTCGTCTGGCTCTTCAGCTTTGCAAGCGACGGTGCACAGTTTGTTTTCGGTGGGTTGGCTAAGAATGCCGGCACCGAAGGAAGTCTTGGATTCTTCTTCGCCTTTCAGGTGCTTCCGACCATCATTTTCTTCGCCTGCTTTATGAGCATTCTCTATTATTTAGGCATCATGCAGCGGATTGTGCAAGGCATTGCATGGGTCATGCTGAGGCTGCTGAGAACCAGCGGTGCGGAATCGCTCGATGTCGCCGCCAATACATTCATCGGTCAAACGGAAGCGCCGCTTGTTATTCGCCCGTATCTGGCAACGCTTACGAATTCGGAACTCTTCACCATTATGACCAGCGGTATGGCACATATTGCCGGCGGCGTGCTGGCAGCATACGTGCAGATGCTTGGACTTGCATACGCAAAAGCAACCGGGATACCTGTCGACACTTCTCAGGTTTACTTTGCCGGACATCTTCTTGCCGCAAGTATTATGGCTGCCCCGGCAACCATGGTCGTTACAAAAATGTTAATGCCGGAAACAAGCGAACCGCTCACTATGGGAACCGTGCGCATCAAAATCGAGCGAACTCATTCCAACGTCATCGAAGCAGCAGCCGGAGGAGCAAGCGACGGTGTGCGGCTGGCTATCAATGTGGCAGGTATGCTTATCGCGTTCATTGCTCTCATCGCGCTGATCAACGCGCTGCTCGGATATGTCGGTGATGTTTCCGGGTTAAATGTAGTTTGTCAAACGCAATTCCAGCAAAAGCTTTCACTCGAGCTCCTCTTCGGGTTCGTCTTCCAGTTCATTGCATTTACCATCGGTGTTCCGTGGCACGATGCGCTCAATGTCGGCAGTCTGATGGGAATAAAGCTGGTCGTCAATGAATTTGTCGCATATTTGCGCATGACCGATATGATCTCTGCCGGCATGCTTTCGCCGAAAGCCATCGTCATTGCAACATACGCGCTCTGTGGATTCGCAAACTTCTCTTCCATCGCCATTCAAATCGGCGGATTGAGTCCATTGGCAGAAAATCGCCGCAGCGACATCGCAAAGCTCGGTTTAAAATCAGTGCTCGGCGGAACCATCGCTACCTGGATGACGGCATCGATTGCCGGGCTTCTTGCGAATTGATTTCATTAGGTCACTTCAAGGATGACACTATGAACGATACTCAGAAACGATACAAATGGTGTGTGTTGGGAGATTGGAACGGTTTCTTCGGATTGATGTTTGACAATCTGACCGTTCTCTCCTTCCTTGCCGGTATTCTCATCTTCGTCTTCAAGTATCCGGCAGATATTATCTACACGCGCATGTTTCCCGGCACGGCTTTCGGTGTGTTATTCGGCGATCTCATTTATACATGGATGGCATTCCGGCTTGCCAAGAAAACCGGCAACACCAAAGTCACTGCCATGCCGCTCGGACTTGATACACCATCAACAATTGGTATCGCCCTTGTTGTGCTTGGCCCGGCATTCGTCGGATTGAAGGCAGAAGGAATTCCCGAACGCGATGCCGCAATGATGACGTGGTACATCGGTATGGCAACGATGATGTTTATGGGAGTGATAAAATTTATCTTCTCTTTCTTAGGGCGTTGGGTGCAGAAAATCGTTCCGCAGGCGGGATTGCTTGGTTCGCTCGCCGGTATCGGGTTGGGACTTATTGGGATGACTCCGTTGATCGACATTTTCGGCATGCCGCTCGTGGGTCTCCTTGCACTGGGCATGATTTTCTATACACTTGTTGCTGGAATCAAACTGCCGTTCAAAATTCCCGGTGTGTTTGCATCCGTTGCTGTAGGAACAGCACTTTACTATTTACTCGGTCCATCAGGAATTGTTGGCGGCACCTACGCAGGCCCTCCTCCTGTTGAACTCCATTTCGGATTGCCCCTGCCGACCTTGGATTTCATCAAAGGACTCGGCCCCGCGTTGAAGTATCTTCCCATCGCAATTCCATTCGGCATTCTGACCGTCGTCGGCGGCATCAACGTGACTGAAAGCGCCCGTGTTGCAGGTGACGATTACAATACGCGTGACATTCTTCTGACCGAAGCAGTTGCGACGCTCATCGCCGGAATTTGCGGCGGTGTCGCACAATCAACTCCGTACATCGGGCAGCCGGCATACAAACATATGGGTTCACGCGCAGGATATACATTGCTCACCGGTATTTTTATAGGCCTGGGTGGCATCTTTGGATACGTGTCATTTATTGTTGAACTCATTCCCCGCGCCGTTCTCGCACCCATTTTGATTTTTGTTGCGTTCGACATTATTGCGCAATCATTTCAGACATGTCCGGCCCGGCATGCGCCCGCTGTGGCATTTGCGTTTTTCCCCACCATTGCGCGCCTTCTTGCCATTAAGCTCGGCAACCCGGATGCAGTGCTTCCGGAGACATTCAACAAACTGATGACTGTTCCCGGAAAATCACTTCCCGAAATGCTTATCATTGTTGCACTGGGCAACGGCTTTATTGTCACCAGCATGCTTTGGGGAGCTTTTCTGGCAGAACTGATCGACCGTCGGTTGCGCGTATCATCGGCATACCTCATTGCACTTGCCGTGCTTGCGTTCTTCGGCATTATTCACTCGGCAATACTCGACGGTGTGATGTATCTTCCATGGAATCTTGTCGGCATGACAAGACAAATTCCGTATCAATTCGCCACTGCCTATCTTGTGCTTGCAGCGTTCTTTTTTGCAATGTCGTGGACGAAGGAGAGTAAAGAGCCGGTCACCGGAATTGGGTATTGATCTAACAAATTATTTCTCGAAATAAAATATGATACTATCACTCTATGTTTGGATTTCGTTCGGCATCATTCTTCTTATTTGGTTTTGCCTTGTAGGCATCAGCCGATTGTTCGACCGCGATCCGGTTCTCTATCGAACCGGATATGTTTTTCGAAAGATCGGCAATGCAATAACCTTCATCAATCCGGCATGGAAACTCCATATTTCCGGAGAGAAAATATCAAATCCGCGAAAGCCGTATGTCGTTGTCTGCAACCATCAATCAATGGCAGATATTCCGTTAATCAGCAATTTGCCATGGGAAATGAAATGGATGGCGAAAGAAGAGCTGTTCAAAATTCCTATCGTCGGTTGGATGATGCGGTGGAGCGGCGATATTTCCGTTGATCGAAAAAACCCTCGCAGTGGTGCGCTGGCGCTCATTAAAGCCCAACGAGTGCTTGAACAAAAATGTTCTGTGATGATTTTTCCTGAAGGCACTCGCACACTTGACGGGCGCGTGCGGCAATTCACCGAGGGGGCATTTCTCCTTGCCATCAGAGCTAAAGTACCAATCCTGCCGCTCGTCATCGAAGGCTCGCGCGATTGTATTCCGAAGAACAGCTGGAAATTTGGCAAGCCCTCGCACATTTTTTTGAAAGTCCTGCCTCCTGTCGACACTTCCTCGATGACCATACAAGATGTTTCTACCTTGCGCGATAACATACGCATGACAATCATGAAACAAATAGCAGAATTGCGCTCGGTACCTGTGGACTCTGTAGACGGAATGAATTTACTTTCTGCAACATAACTACCGCTCGTAGCCTGGCTGCTCGTACACTCTAGTACACGAAAAGTACCTTTCTGTTCCACGAAGCTATTGCTTCGCGATTACGCGCCTCTCGTAGTGCAGAAGACAAATTATTACCATCGCTGTAAGCCGGTAGAGGATCAGATTCCCCCTGGGATGTTCATGTACAACTTCTATAGATTCCATAACAAGTGCAAAATATCTTTGTAGTATCACGCTCCGCGTGATGCATTCTTCTAGACAAGCCGAGCTTGAGCGCCTGGTTAGCCAGCGATAACGCACTTAATTCTTTTTATTCTCCAATGTTATAAATTATCCCGATTTGTAACGCCAGAGAAGTTTTATCGTAATTATAGAAGTAAGCAAAATCATAGTCCCTCGTTCTTCGATAGTAAAGTCCAATCGGCAAAGATACGGTGTTTGAAATGTTAATTGGATAACCCAGACCAATTATATAATAAAAACCAAAGTACGTATGTGGTCCTGTTCCTGCAGTAGCATTGTTGCTAATGCCATGGAGATATTGAATGACGATATTATCCTGACGAGTATAATGAGCGCCCATTCCTACATAGAGGATTTGCCAAATGGATCCTAATTCATAGAGGGCAATATCATAACGCTTGTCTGACGAAACCCGTAAAGACATTGCATCGTTAGATTCAAATAAATAATTCGTCAACTCAAGAAAACCATAAATATGAAAAATACTGAATTGTTTGCCAACACCTAGTCGAAAATTGTAGACTGGCTCAAATGCACCAGTATATTCGTCAAAACGAGGAAAAATACCACCATCAAACCAAAGCTGATACGAACCGTGACATAAATTTGAATCTACAGTAGCTGTTTTTTGATTTTCTTGAGAATGCATAATACCCACGGCAATCATTCCAAGGATGAAAGAATATAAAAATCTTTTATTCATAATTTAGGAGGTTCTTTTCGCTGGCTAACGGTACGGCGCTAAGCTGCCGCGCTGATAACTTTCACGATACACTAAACGAAACGAGTTCATTATGAAAAAGAAATTATTAAGCACCAAGACCTCTAAGCGCAATGTTAATTTGCACCCAGCTCATACGGTCAGCTTGAGCGCCTGGTTAGGGCGCATTGAAAAAAGTATTGATCCAATATTTAAAATAAATACCAACAAGCACAAAATAGAAATATTTATGAATGGCAAGATAGAGGGATTCACAGAAAAGACGCTGCCGATACTTTACATGGAAAACAGAATCCGCTCATACTTTAGCGCACTTCGCGCCATACACTTTTGTCACCGGCAAGAAAACAAATTTCTCCGTCTTCAATTGGCGGCTCACATTCCACAAAAGAAGGATAAAGCATTATGAATGATTTAACGTGCTGCTCATTACTCGATATAGCGGAAAGGAGTATTGTGTCTCCGCCACCGCGAATGTCTCTATCGAACAATGCAAAACCTTTTGGGTTATTGGCATCGATAAAAGTCCTTAAAAATTCCATTTGGATGATCTTGTGCTTGTTGGCTACAATATCATCATTGGTCAATATGAGTTTATACCATTTCATAGAAATGCGCCCTAACTATGATTAGACTGCATACCGCAGCCTAATATGCATTTTTTGCGTGTTAGACTGCATATTGCAGCCTAACATGATGATTATTGTATGATAGGCTGCAAGGTTTGCAGCCAAGCTTAGCAATGATTAAACGGGTTCTGGCACTATAGTTGTTTGTATTTCCGATGGCTCCCAATAATTCCCCTCTTTCTTCAGATACTTACGTTGTATCTTTCTTATCCGCGCTGGTAATCTATCAATTGCATCGTTAAAACGCAAGTGTGAAATGTCAATTAAGATTCCCGCCAGAGTTTATCCCGCCTTAGCGGGACGGGAATGACATACTCTTCTTTTTTGATCTTTTCCTTCAGCCAGCGAAATCGACAGCGCTTATTTTTTCTTTTTACCGACCTCAGAAAAATATGGAAATAAAACAAGGTGAGCAAAGTGTCCGACCAGAAAATTGTCTGAGTTCACTTCAGTGAACGAGTTTTTTTCTGGTCAACGACGCGAGCCGCGGTTTTATCCATATTTTTCATCAGTCTTGACTTTTTCTGCCGCTCTCTTTTTTTTTAATTATTGTGAGCGGCATGGCGCCTGTCCCGATGGATATCGGGATGTCAAGACAAAAGAAAGAACGACATATTTTCTCCGACGCTCCCGCAACGCGATAGTCTCGTATTCTGAATTCCCGACAGCTGGAAGCCTGATAATGTATCACGCTTCGCGTGATTCAATTTTACGCCGTCGGCTGGGAATGACATATTCTATTATTAGGCATATAGAGAAGTTACGAAATCAGAGGATAGGTCAACGGTTTTGCTACAATCATGAGACGTATGGAAAATTATAGAGGACAGCTTACTCATACCGCAACGATTCGACCGGATCTACACTTGCTGCTTTACGCGCAGGGAAAACTCCTGCTGCAAGTCCAATAGCGGTCAGAATGCCGACAGTAATCAATACAAGAGAAAGCGAGAGAACGGGTCGTCCGACGAACTGCATCGCTCCTTCTTCTGCAGGAATCATCCACATGACAGAAATTACAGCATAACAAAAGAGAATTCCAATCGTACCGCCCGAGAGCGATAATAGTAATGATTCAAAAATAAACTGTACTAAAATGTAACTGCGCCGTGCACCCACAGCCAGCTTGATGCCAATTTCTTTCGTACGTTCTTTGACGACCACATACATCACGTTGGCAACTCCCACACCTGCAATGACAAGTGTAAGGAAACCGATAGAGAAAAGGAAAATGGAAACGCCAAGCCCGACTTTTTGACTTATTTTTTCGGCTTCAATAAAGTCCCAGATACCAATCGCACGCTCATCTTTCGGGTCGAATCGATACTTCCTTCCAAGAACTTCATAGATTGAACTTTTCACAAATTCTTGCTGACCTGGATCGATGGGTTGAACGACGATCGAATTAACGTTTTTATTTCCGTACGTCGTCCGAAACGTAGTATAAGGGATAATCGCGCGCCGAGTGTCTGGACCATTATTCATTGCCGTTTGAACCTTTTTTTGAATAAGGCCGACCATTGTATAAGGAACGCCGTCAAGAAGGATGACTTTCCCTATCGGATCTTCCTCCTTAAAAATATCTTTTGCAATGACTGTTCCAAGAACCAGTACTCTCCGCTGACGGTCAACATCAACATCATCGAGAAACCTGCCGCCTCCAGACGGGTACATTCGGCGCATTTCTTCGAAAGATGGATTCACGCCTTCGCATTCCGTTGTGATGGAAAATTTTCCATACGTGAGTGTAACATTATTCCGATACTGCGGAGAGATCATCCCGATTCCCCTCACTGTCTTATTGATAAGATCGACATCCTCTTCAATAAATCGAATTCTTCTTCCTTTCGGCAGCCCTTGGTATACAAGTCCCGTTTCACCGCCATAGACAATCATAATCCGGTTACCTGCATTCATCATCCCTTTGAGCATTTGGGTTCCCAGCCCCCTGCCAAATGACAGCAGAAGAACTACTGCGATCGTCCCCCATGTGATAGCGATCAGTGTTAAGGTCGCCCGGGTGCGGTGTGCACGAAGATCGGAAATAAAGTCTCTGAATAATTCGAACAACATACTTCACTCTTTGAATGTTTTTTTTAAATCCTCTATCTATGTCCTCAGACACTCGACAACATCGATATTGGATGCCCGGCGTGCAGGCATAAGTCCGGAAAGCAATCCCACAGTAATAAGAACAAAGATCGTTATTCCCACAACTTCGAAAGACAAATCGGGTGTCCCCACGTAATCTTTGATGGGAATCATGCTCAGGAGCGCAATGATTCCGTACGAGATCAGGAAACCGATCGCTGAACCTGTAAAGACAATAAAGAATGTTTCCGTGAAAAATTGAACCAAAATATTTGTTTTCGTTGCGCCAACGGCACGCTTCACTCCGATTTCTTTGATCCGTTCCTGCACAACGATGAACATGATATTTGCTACCCCAAGCCCGGCAACGCCAAGCGTGAAACTGCCTATCAGTCCTAAGAAAATATTGATCCCAAGAAACATATAGAATGAGAGGCGATCGAACATAGTTGTATCCCAGATCCAGACTGCATCTTCGTCTGTGGGATCGAATTTATACCGCTTGCTGAGCGCTGCCCTTACTTCTTTTACTGTTTGTTCTCCCAGCCGCGGATCTTTGATTTGATAAATGATATCACTGAGATGAATTGTACCATAAACCGATGCGAAAGTGGAAATCGGTATGAAGATACGATCCTGATCGCGGCTGTTATAGGAAGAAGGCTGGGTTTTCTTTTGCATAACACCAATGACTAAAAAAGGAACCTGACCGATAAAGACGGATTTCCCGATAGCATTCTGATCTCCAAAGAGAAATTCTTTCACCTTGTCTCCGATGACTGCAACGCGGCGTCGATCTTGAATGTCCAGAACATCGATAAACCTTCCTCCTGCTTCAGGAATGATATTCCGCATTTCACTATAGACAACGTTCACGCCTGAAATTGTTGGATTCAAAATATTCGCGCCAACCCGTGCAGTTGTCTGTCGAGAAAACTCAGGACTGATAGCAAAGATATTAGCTACTTGCGAGGCAATCAGTTTTGTATCTTCTTCGATGTACGAGATAGGTCTGCCAATCCCGTACCCAGCCCAAGGTTTTGTCGTTTTCCCGGGGAACATGATAGCGATTCCCTCGCCGATTCCGTGCATATTCGCCGCAGTTTGCTTCTTGAATCCGACACCAAATGCTACGAGCACAACGATGGCGACAGTTCCCCAGATGATTCCGAACATCGTCAGGAATGCCCGGAGCTTCTGCGCCTGGAGGTCAACAATGAATTCTGAAATGATTGTGCGAAATTTTTCCATCGTTTCTTTGAAGAATTCTTAGTCGATTTTTTTCACCGGCTTCTCCAATACTTCGTCGCCTTCTTTCAAGCCGGAGACAATTTCGATATTGATTGCATCGCTGAGTCCGGTTTTGATATATCGTTTCTCATCTTTTTGTGCACCGAGGGCGACTTTCACAGACGCAGAATCGTTACTGAATGTGACAACTCGCTCAGGAATCGTTAGTACATTTGCTTTCTTCTGAATGATAATGCTGGCATTCGCAGAATAGCCGGCACGAAGAACGGCATTCTTTGACGCGGGAACAATAATTTCGATGGGGAAGACCGTCGCATTATCTTTCTTTTCCGCTTTCAGCCATATCTTTCGGAGAATTCCTCGAACAGTATCGCTCGGCAACGCCCCGACTTTGATCTCCACATCCATTCCTTCTTTCATTTTACCGACATCGATCTCATCGACAGTACCCTTGAAGACAAGCCGTTCCATATTTGCCATTTTCATCAATACCGTTCCGTCCTGATATGGTGTCATTGGAGTGACGGGATCGCCGACCTCGATAGTCCGATTGAGCACATAGCCCGATATAGGAGCTTTCACAATAGACTCAATTTCGGTATCTCCAATCTTAATTCTTCCGCTTTCCATCAAAGCGAGTTTTTCAGTAGAGATTTTCAATCTGAGGTCGGATTCATCATACTGTTTCTGGAAATCTTCATATTCCTTTTCTGAAATCAACTTATTTGTATAGAGGCTCTTCTCGCGCACCTGTTCCTTCTTCAGGTTATCCAAGTCCACCTGACTGAGCTGCACCTGCCTTTTTGCATCGGCAAGATCGACCGGGGCCGGATCAGGCTTTACTTCTAAAATCGGCTGGCCGATCTTTACATATTCACCGACATCGACGAAAATATGACTAACGACTCCTGATACTTTCGATTTTACCGAAATTTCATTTTCCGGTTCGATCGTCCCGACAGCCAGCGCCTTATCTACGATGGTTCCTTTGGTTACTTTAACCTTCGGCAGATCGTTTTGGCTGGAAGACTTATTGCTGCCGAAGAAAAGAAAAGACGCGCCGCCTAGTACAACAACGGCGATCGAAGAGAGAACAATTTTCTTTTTCATAGTCATGATCGATAGTGTTTAGTAGAATTGATTGTGTCGTTTATTTTCAGAAAATCTTCTAAAGAGTGTACCTAAGATACGTTATTGTGAACTCTTAAGTTGCGGCATCCATATAATTTCCTTATTCATATGAAGCACGGTCGTTTCCATTATCTTTGACTTTTCAATGTTCAGAAAGGTTGTGGGAAAACGAGCAATACAATAGTTGATCGCCTTTGAGACAGAAGAGTACACCCGGCATTTCGAAAGACCAGACACAGGAGGATGAAAATGACTTTTTTCTTTATTTCTTCATTTGTTTTACTATTGCTTTTCTTTCAGCCGTAAAATGCCACCAGGGCAATGCCGGACCACCGTTCACAAAACTTATTGCGGACATAAATACATCGAGAACACATGGATCCTGTCTTTTTCCCGTAATGCCACAAAGTGTATTATAAAGAGCAAACGCATCTTTGCTGCGAAGGTCTTCCGGCCTGTGTATTCCGAGAAGCTTGAGGTCTGCCGTAATGGATTTCCCTATATTTGGCAAATCTCCAAGTTCTTTTACATTTTTGAATGTCTTTTTAGCCATATGCTTTCTTTGCTCGATCTATCATGCATATAAGTACAAATGACATACCATCACATTTGTTCTATTTGCCGGAGATGATGCTGCAAATGCCCCAAGTAATCGACGACAACATATCCGATTGTCAACGGTTCGCCGGAACCAATCGTGCATGAGATCTGTAAACATTCTGCCGGCATGCGGTCGAGAATGTGTGCGAGATGGAAATTGTACGACTTCCAGAGAACCAGCAATTCTTTCCACGAGCGCGAGCCGTACTGTTGTATGTTCACCCATTCTTTCTGTTCATACGAAGGAAGGTTTATGGTTTTCAAATACTGCGCGCGGACGAAACGCTGATGGTTGTTGGAAGTGGAATCTATGAGATGCCCTAGAATTTCTTTACGCGACCATTTGTCCGGCTGGGGTTTCTGAGATGCTTTTGCTTCATCTAAATTGTCAAAGCGTCCGGCAAAATCTTCAACAGTCTTTCTGATCCCATCGGCGATCTTTCCCGGAATCGAGGATTGATCTTCAAGAGAATTAATGTAACGTTCAACCGGATATTTTGTTTTCATAAAGCCTTTCGTAGTCACAATACTGGACAACAATTTTTAAAATCACCTTATTCCCTTGTTGTCAAGATACTGTGAATACTTCTTATCGATGACGAGGACGTGATCGTAATACCATTTTGCCAGGAATGCAACCATTTCTTTCTGCTTTTCCGGACCTTTCTCTTTTACTTCTTGTGTCATCATCGTTACTTTTTTGATGAAATCAAGATGCTTCCCGATGTGCGTTGGTAAATCCGGATACCGGTGTTTGATCATATACCGTTCTTCGGTTGCGAAATGTCTGTACGCGTGGTGGATGAGGGAATCAACGATGGAAGATGTTGCCTGCCATTCATTTTTCTTTTCAACGGATGTGACGATTTGGTTGAAGATGTCTAATAATGCTTCGTGCTGCTCATCGATTTCCTGCACATCGATTTTGAACTGTTCTTTCCATGGTATCGGTTGCATTCCAAACCCTCCTTGTCAAGTATTTTCCTGTAGTTTTGGAGTTGTACGACAATACTCTTGTTATAAGAAAGCTCTTCTCACAACATATCTTGTTCTATTTTCTCATCCTCCATCGTTCATCTTTTACTCTTTACTCTTCACTTTACAATCTTTATCAATTACCTTGGCCCAAGAATATAATAATTTTTGATTCAAATTCGGTGTACTGGGAAACACATGTTTAGCTACACTCAATCAATCTATACATACGTATAACGCATGAATGATAGACTCGCATAAATGCTTATTCATAAAAAACTTCACGTCACTGTGTCAGCAAAAATATTTGGCGAAGGACCAATGAAGAGCTGGTTTTCTGCGATGAATATATCAGTTTTATTTTGGGAAAGCAAGGAAAAGAGGCAGCGGGGAGCTGTTAACAATCAAGGGAAGCGCGCATACAGCTTCAAGGTTCCGCAGACGTGGAAAACTAACGAGCAGCAATATCTGTCATGCCGTCTCCCCCTATGATGGCACACTCAATATCAAATAGTTTTCAGGGAATGGTACAAATTCTCAAGTGAATTGACGAAATCAATGCTCATTTTGTGCAGACCTATCGAGCTTCGCGCAAAACGTGTTTATCCTCTCAAGCAACCATGCGGATTGTCTGAGTCTGTTCCGAATCTATCTCGATAATCTCAGGTGTCGGTTTGCTCGCCAGCAACACTCGAATCATATCTTCCATCTTTATCGGTTTTGTAATGTAATCATTCATACCGATAAACAGAAACTCTTCACGATCGCCAGTCTGTGCATTAGCAGTCATCGCTATAATATTAGGTTGTTGATCAGATGGGAAATCTTTGCGAATTAACATCGTTGCCTGCCGACCGTCCATTTCAGGCATTTCAGCGTCCATTAAAATCACATCATATGATCGGCGTTTGAGCGCGTCAATGACTTCAATCCCATTAAAAGCAACATCAGCGTGATACCCCAGTTTTCTCAAAAACCAGAGTACGATTTTGATATTGACAAGACTGTCTTCAGCAAGGAGTATTCTTAAGGGATGTTGTCGTGCCATTTGAATGTCAAAATGAGGAAGATTATGAGCGGCCGCCATCATTTGAGCACGTTCTGCTTGATGTGTATCTTCGGCTTGTGTTCGTTGGGTTTCAGATGCTTTTGGTTCATTGACTTGGCATTGCGCTTCAGCCGCAATACTCAGAGTTTCTGTGGTCATATTTTCTGTCTGTTCCATGAACTGCCTCCAATCTCTTATTTTGAACTCCAATATCTATGTTCTAAAGGGGACAATTATGATGCCAACAAAGTCCCAAGAAAGAGTCTCTATAGGAACTAACTGTTTTGCCCTTTTTATCCGATATTAATATCAATTTCACATACTGATCCTTAAGTAATTTGTAGAGTTTTCATTTTTGAACTCAGTTTTGCAGGGCTTCCAGAGGTGTTGGATCAATAGAATTTTCTTATCGAGATCGGTTTTACTAAGCTGCAGGAGAGAAGCGTTTTTTCTTAACTTGTCGCGGCAAAATGATATTCCTGTCTTCAGCCTGGTTTATACAAAAAGGAACTCCGAAAAAGAAGTAAGCTCGAAATCAAAAAGCGATAGTTGATGGAGTGTTTTTTAGAGGATCAGAAAATGCGTTGTAATGATAAAGTCAAAAGAATTTGGAAAATGCTCCCGCCGATGAAAGTGTTCACGCCCCATTTAACTCGAACTTCGCGCATAGTTCCGCTCGGCAAAGCGGGTAGTTCAAAGCTATTTTGTACACCGCAAGCGGCACATGCCTTTCGAGTTTTTATAACTGCTGAATCTTAAATCGAATCCGTAAGACACCATTTGCACAATCGCTGGAAATGATCCTAAATTCTCCGATCTCCCTCGTTGAGGAAGCATGCACCCCGCTGCATGGACAGGCATCGTATTCGCCGATGAAAATAATTCTCACTTTATCTCCGGCATCTTGAGGAAGTTTTGAAAGAGAGACAACTTTCCCCGCTTCTTCACGCGAGAGAATTTGTTCCCGGATCGGGAGATCAGACTGTATGATTTCATTCACTTTCATCTCTATCTGGAGGATTTCTTCTGGTGTGAGGTTTCGTTCAAAATGGTAATCACATTTCGATTTCTTCTTTTCGATGTGTGCACTGAAAGCGCGTCCACAATGAAACATCCGCACCATTGTCTGGTTCAGGATGTGTTCCGCCGAGTGCATTCGCGGATCGTGTTCTTTTCGATTAGGAACGACCTGATTCATATCTTGATTCCATGCTGTTGGTGTTTGCTTTCTGTATTCATATTGCAATATACAAGATTCTTCAGACATTTTTGAAAGATAAAAACACACACAATTCTCGAACGCAACTCTTGCAACTTTAGAAATTATTTCGGACTCTGATATCATACTATGTACAATTCTTTATAAGCAAGAACACATCTTGAATATTGGAGGATTTATCATGCGCCGTTCCATTTCTGTTATCGGCTGGTCTACAGTCCTTATCTCGATCATCATGATTCTCACGGAATTCATAAGTTTATTATCGAATCCAATGGAACAATTCAATGTTCTTATCAGCACATTTCCACAAGTACGAAATAGTATAGAATCCATGACACAAATGATTCAATATAACCGCATTTGGTCGATCTATACAATTTTGTATTTCATATTTATTTTCGTCGGTGCGATTCAGTTTATCCGTTGCCATTCAATCGGACGAACGATTCTCGAGGTCGCCTGTTGGTTCGGGATGATGAATGCGTGTATAAATTCTTTACTGAGCTACATCATCTGGAACAATATGCAATCAACTCTATCGCATGTCATGGGAACTATGGGAATGAGTTTAGGATACATCAATCCTTTAGGAATGATTACAATCATCCTGGGTTTCTTTCTTTGGATCATTCCTTCATTTGGAATGATTTTGTATTTGCGAAGTCCAAAAATAAAAGCAATAATGAAATAGCTTTATTATCCCCGTCGAAAAGATTGCCTGCATCCTACCTTTGAATCAAAACCCAAAAGGCCCATTCCATCAGTACTGTTTCGGAAAACTGAAACAGTCTCGTATCCACCTTCTTATAACCATTTTTATTCGGAACTCTCTCCCTTGTACTATTGTTTTATAAGGTGGTTGAAATAGAACGTGGTGTTTATGATGTATGATTCATTCAAAACTTGATTTTTAAATTAATAAAGGAGAAGAAAAAATGAAACTCGCCGTTCTTACGCTTATTCTTGTGAGTTCCGTTATAGTGCATGCTGAGATCATCGGCAAAGTGGTTGAATATACCGCCAACAATGTGGCATTAAAAGGATACATCGTATATGATAATACTCTCAAGGAAAAGCGGCCTGCCGTCATCGTCGTGCATGAATGGTGGGGTGTTACAGACTATCCAAAGAAACGAGCAGAAATGCTTGCTTCTTTAGGTTATGTAGCATTTGCGGTAGATATGTATGGCGATGGAAAGGTTGCAGATAATCCTGGTGACGCTCAAAAGTATGCCGGCGAATCTATGAAAGACTTGTCCCTGTTGAAAGCAAAGTTCGCGGCAGCAATAGAACTTCTTAAAAAGAATGAACATGTCGATCCGACACGTATTGCAGCAATCGGTTATTGTTATGGAGGTGGTGTTGTACTCAATATGGCACGTACCGGAGTCGATCTTAAAGGGGTTGTGAGTTTTCACGGCAGCCTGGCAACCACGACACCAGCCGAAAAAGGGAATGTGAAAGCTAAGATTCTTGTATGTAATGGGGGTGCGGATAAGTTCATATCAGAGAACGATATCAAGAATTTCAAGCAAGAGATGAAAGCGGCAGGTGCCGATTTCAAATTCATTTCGTACAAAGGAGCCTTGCATGCATTCACAAATCCTGCAGCAACAGAACTCGGCAAAAAATTTAATATGCCAATTGCATATAATGAAAGCGGGGATAAGGGATCTTGGAAAGAAATGAGAAAATTCCTTAAAACAATTTTCAATAATTAGATTTACTTTGGGGAAAAGCAATTAACCTACTTCCTTTAAATTCGAATAACTATGTCCATTTTTATTATCCTGCATATAAAAATGTAGATTTTTAAGCAATTTTTCCCGATCGTAGTACATCTAAAAATTAATTATGAATGGACTATGAATATAATAATACCAAAAGAAGCTCCATCCGAACTGCGTGTTTCAATGCTGCCACAAAATATCGAAAAACTCGTCAAAAAAGGTGCAAAGATTACTGTCGAGTCAGGTCTTGGCAGGACACTCGGTATTTCGGATAATGATTACAAGAAAGCCGGCGCTTCGATAGAGAAGAACAGAAAAAAACTCCTGGCTTCCGGGGATATTATCTTGCGGTTGCGCAAACCCGATTTAAAAGAAGTCACTTCACTGAAAAAAGGATCGATTCATGTAAGTTACCTCGATCCGTTCAATGAGCCCAAACTTCTCGAAACGCTCGCCAAACAGCGTGTCTCGGCAATCTCTATGGAGATGATTCCACGTTCAACTCGCGCACAAAAAATGGACGCGTTAAGCTCACAGGCAAGTCTGGCTGGGTACGCTGCGGTCGTTCTTGCCGCAGGCAATTTATATAAAATTTTCCCGATGATGATGACCCCGGCTGGCACACTTCAGCCGTCTAAAGTGTTTATCATCGGTGCAGGCGTTGCAGGTTTGCAGGCAATTGCTACAGCACGACGACTCGGAGCAAAGGTTGAAGCATTCGATACACGTCCTGTAGCTAAAAATGATGTCCTTTCGCTCGGCGCAAAATTTGTTGAAGTCGACCTCGGTGAAACCGGACAAACAGCACAGGGATACGCAAAAGCATTAACAGAGGAACAATTGAAGAAACAACGCGACGTTATGAAGCAATATTGTGCACAGGCGGATATTATCATCACAACGGCGCAAGTCTTCGGCCGCAAAGCTCCGGTTATTGTCACAAAAGAGATGGTCGCCGCGATGAAACCAGGTTCCGTTGTTGTTGACCTTGCCATTGAAACAGGCGGCAATGTCGAAGGTGCAGTCCTTGGTAAAACCATCGAGAAAAATGGTGTGAAGATTATCGGAATGGCGAACATGTCGTCGCGCGTCGCGCTTCACGCAAGCCAGATGTATTCCAACAATCTTACTAATTTGATTGACGAGTTCTGGAATAAAGAGAAGAAACACTTCGAACTGAAACTTGAGGATGATATCATCAAAAGCTGTCTCATGACACATGGCGGCGCTGTCGTCCATCCGACTTTTGCACCACCAAAAAAAGAAAAGAAATCTAACAAAGGATAATACTTTATGTTTTCTCTTATTGAATCATTTTACATACTCCTTCTTGCCGGATTCGTCGGGTTTGAAGTTATCAAACGCGTGACACCAACATTGCATACACCGCTTATGTCCGCAACCAATGCTATTTCCGGAATCTCACTTGTCGGTTCGCTCGTCGCAGCCGGAAGCAATCAGTTTGTCAGCCAAATGCTTGGATTCGTGGCGGTCACTGCCGCTACTATCAATGTCGTCGGTGGATTTTTGATTACCGAACGCATGTTGAAAATGTTCAAGCGAAAGGAACGAAAACAGCAATGACGAACTACCTGCTCGAAATTACATATATCATTTCGTCTGTCCTTTTTATTCTTGGATTGAAAGGACTCAGCCATCCGGAATCGGCACGCCGAGGGATGCATCTTGCTGAAATTGGAATGCTCTTGGCAGTGGTCGGCACACTGCTCGGTAAAGGTATTGTGACATGGGAATGGATACTCATCGGACTTGTGATCGGTTCAGCTATTGGTACTGCAATGTCTATCTTTATGCCGATGACTGCAATGCCGCAACGAATTGCGATCTCACACGCATTTGGTGCGCTTGCCGCAGTGCTGGTTGGTATAAATGAATTTATTATAAAGGGAAGTGAAATTACGAGCGGGCTCATGGGAGCACTGGGATTTGAAGTACTCTTCGGCTCGCTCACGGTTACCGGAAGTCTCATGGCGTTTGGCAAACTGCAAGGGATTGTCAAAAGCGCCCCGATGACATACAAAGGTCAAAACTTCGTCAACATTTCGCTCTTTTTTATTACGGTCGGAATGTTCATGTATCTTGTCTTCTTCCCGCAAAACACACTCGTCTTCGGTACTATGATTGCACTCTCGTTTCTCATCGGTATTTTTATTGTACTGCCGATCGGCGGAGCAGACATGCCGGTGGTTTTATCTCTGATGAACTCATACGCCGGACTTGCCGCCGCAGCAACAGGATTCGCAATCAACAATAAGGTTTTGATCATCGCCGGTTCACTCGATGGTTCATCCGGATTTATTCTATCCATCATTATGAGCAAAGCGATGAACCGTTCGTTCTCAAACATACTTTTTGGTGCAGTGGGTACTCCTCAAGTCGATACGTCCAGCCTTCATGAGGATAGACCGATTACACGATTTAACGTGGAAGACGCCAAATTTGCTCTTGAACAAGCGGAACGTGTCGTTATTGTACCAGGCTATGGAATGGCCGTTGCACAAGCACAATATGCAGTGCGTGAGTTGAGTGACGAACTGGAAAAACGCGGTATCAAAGTTGAGTTTGCCATCCATCCCGTTGCCGGTCGCATGCCTGGACATATGAACGTTCTGCTTGCCGAAGCAAATATATCGTACGATCAACTCCTTGAGATGGAAATAATCAATCCTACAATGGACACAGTGGATATGTGTATTGTCATCGGCGCAAACGATGTTGTTAATCCTGCGGCACGTACAGATAAAGGAAGCCCAATTTATGGAATGCCGATCATTGATGTGGACAAGGCAAAAACCGTCATAGTGATGAAACGTTCAATGGCAACTGGTTTTGCAGGCATTGAAAATCCGCTCTTCTATGAAGAAAATACCAAGATGTTATTTGGTGACGCAAAGAATGTCTTACAGCAATTAGTTGCGGAGTTTAAGAAGAACTAAAGCAGAACGAATTGGAGCCCGCATAAAAGTGAACTCCAGTTAATACATAAGAAATGACGCCCGATCTATTTCGATTGGGCATTTTATTAAGTGCTGTCAGTATTCTTCCCATTACCACTAAAGAATTTTCCGTATATTACCGGAGTCTTTTTCATAATCTGAAAGTATAAAATGCAAATAGGTGTTGTCGGTCTCCCATTTTCCGGAAAATCTACACTGTTCCAAACGATTACCAAAACACATTTTGACCCTTCAGCGCTTACAAAGGTAGAAACGCACCATGCCATTGTGAAAATCCCGGATGCTCGTCTTGACAAATGTGTTGAAATCTTCACTCCTCAGAACACCGTCCATGCTACTATCGAATTCGTCGATGTTGTTGGATTGAAAAAAGGCGAGTCTGGATCAACGCAGTTTACCACTAATTTTTTATCCAACGTGAAATCAAACGATGCACTGGTGCAGGTTGTCCGATTATTCACCAACGAGACTGTTCCCCATCCAGACGGTTCTATCAATGCACTACGAGATATCGATTCGTTCGAAACAGAGTTTATTCTTTCTGATCTCGCTCTTGTCGAAACACGTATCGAACGCATTAAGAAACAACTTATGAAAATGCAGGATGAACTTGCAAAGCGGGAATTACCGGTGTTAGAGAAATGCAAGCAGATACTCGATAGTGAAAAACCGCTGCGTGAAACAGAATTTTCAAAAGATGAACTGCATCTCTTAAAAACATATCAGCTACTCTCCATCAAACCTATGCTGATTGCACTCAATTTCGACGAATCACAGCGAAGTGAGACAGAAAAGCATATAAAACTCATATCTGAAAAGAAAGAAGGAAAGAATACGAAGATCGTTTCCTTTTTTGGCAAAATCGAAATGGAAGTGTCAGAACTACCTGATGACGAGGCAAAGGTCTTTATGGAAGAATACGGTATCAAGGAGTCGGCGCTCAGTACACTGATTCGTGAGGCATACGCCCTGCTTGGACTTCATTCCTTCTTCACTGTTGGCGAGGATGAATGCAGAGCATGGACCATCAAGAACGGGATGACGGCACAAGAAGCAGCTGGCGTGATCCATTCTGATTTTTTTGCCAAGTTTATCCGCGCAGAAGTAGTTCCTTATGACCACTTCATCACAGCGGGTGGATCATTCGCCAAGACGAAAGAGGTAGGACAGTGGCGGCTTGAAGGAAAAGAATATATTGTGAAGGATGGCGATATTATTTCCATCAGACACAGCTAAAGTCTGTTTATTCAATTTACATTTGATAATTTATTAAGATCATAACGTAGAGGAGATACATCATGAAAAGCCTACGAGGCACGCAAACAGAAAAGAATCTATTAGCAGCGTTCGCCGGAGAATCACAGGCAAGAAATCGCTACACCTTTTTCGCTTCCAAAGCAAAGAAAGAGGGGTACGAACACATTGCAGCAATTTTTTTAGAGACTGCCGATAATGAGAAAGAACATGCCAAGCGTTTTTTTAAATTTCTTGAAGGCGGAGAAGTTGAAATCACTGCATCATTTCCGGCGGGCGTTATTGGCACAACAAAAGATAATTTGAAAGCAGCGGCAGATGGCGAACAGGAAGAGCACACAAAGTTATATCCGCACTTTGCTGAGGTTGCCAAACAGGAAGGTTTTGCCGAAATAGCTATAGCTTTCCGCACTATCGCACTTGTGGAAAAACACCATGAAGCACGGTACCGCAAATTGTACAAACAGGTTGAAGAAGGAACTGTATTTAAAAAAGAAAAGGTCGTTCGCTGGAAGTGTCGGAACTGCGGGTATATTCATGAAGGGAAAACACCGCCTGCAAAATGTCCTGCATGCGAACATCCGGAATCATACTTCGAGGTGATAGAAGAAACCGAATAAATTATTTCTCATCGTTTTGCTAGAACAAGAACGCTAGATTTTGTGCAAGATCTGGCGTTCATTTTATCGACAGTTTACTATGTTACTTTAATATTGGTTCACCGCGTTCAATACATTGGATAGGCACGCCCCATGGATTCCGTAGCATGAGAATCTGATCGCCACTGCCGATCACTTTGACATCTTCCACTAACGTTGCGCCCGCCGCAATGAGTCCGTTGCGAATTGCTCGAATATCATCCACCAGAAAGGCGATATGTATGGAAAGATGGTTCATCTTCCACATGTCGAGCACAGGATATTCGCTGTTGTTGAAGACTTCCATCATCATATTGGTGCCGGCATCTGCAAGAAAGTTTGTATACGTTGGTGGAGTGCCTTTGCGCATTACCTTCATTCCAAGATTTTCGAAATACCAGTTCGTCATACTTTGCGGATCCGTAACATTGAGCGCAAAGTGTTCCGGGCGTATGCCGGCGGGAGTGAGCATCGGTGCCATACGTTTTACAAATTGAATAGCAAGTCCCCACGGATCGCGCATCATCAATACTTGGTCGCCAGCTGGTGTGGTAACAACATCTTCCACTAAAGTCGCACCTGCGGCAAGAAGCGAATCGCGCATGGATTTTACATCATCCACCATGAATGCTAAATGTAATGCAAGATGGCTTAGCTTTCTATACTCTGGAACTGGAACGCTTGGATTGTTGTATAATTCGAACGTCATATTGCCTGCGGTATCACCTATGAAATGTGTGTTTGCCGGCAGCAGACTCTTGCGCACGATTTTCATTCCCAAATGATCACAGTACCATTGAGCAATGGCTGCCGGATCTATTACATTAAAGGCAATATATTCCAGGCGCGGTTTCTGTTTCAATAGAACAATTCGGTCTTTTGATTTCTGATCTGTTGAATTTACCATAAACACGCTTTCGTTTAGATTTATTCGATTATTCATCAGTGTTATTTCGTTCAATTTTTTTTCCGGGTCAATCTGGATGCTGCATTTTTGCAGATCGGTTGTTGGCGGTACCGTGAGAAGCACTTCAGCATACTTCGGCAAAAGATCTGCCGGAGCTTGAATTGCAGGTATTTGAACAGTTGAAATGGGCTTATCGTTTTGCATTACTGCCAACATTACTGCCGGAGCATCAACCGAGCCAAGATTATGCACTTTCACTCTGATGGTGTTTCCTTGAACGGTGATGTCTTCTTTTCCGATACCTAAATCCGGACGCTGCCAGTACGGGACTGATTTTGATTGAAGTTTTAACATGATAATCGTTGTCTTATGCGGTGCAAATGTTAATTGTATATTCTTGCTCCGTTCTAGATCGACAACTTGAGTTGAAAAAATCGTGTCGGCTTTTTCGTCGCCGTTTATGTCAAAACCCTGGGTCACTTCCCATTTCCCCGGTTCAACATCCCAAGCCGTCATAGTTGCTTCCACCGGTTTATTTTCTATTGCATATGCTACAATCTTGATTGCAGATGGTGTTGATTCGGGAATTAGAATTGCAGCGCTTTCTTCAGTCGCCGGAGCATTGAATTTCCAGCTTACGACTTGACCAGGATATATCATACCACGCACTAATGCAATACCACCCAACCGCGAGCGCTGGAGTTCACGATTCGCAGCGAAAACACGATCGGTCCAAACCGATCCTTCTGTGTTTATATATTCCCGCAGAACCGACGATTCAATTTGATCGGCATAATAATTCTCCAAATACTTTTTATCACCCGTCATCTGCCAAGCGATATGCCTGAAAAAATCATTTCCATTTGTCGGCGTGGTCTTTGCCAGTATTTTTTTGCCGAATGTATTCCGCACATTGAGAATATCGAGAGCATTATTGCTGATTGTTCCAAGGATGTCTTCTCCGAAACCCAACAATGGCTGAATATATTTCTGATCACCCGTCAACCGATAGACAGCCCACAGTAATTGCAATCCGGCAGAAGACGTGCTGAATGTAGCGCCGTTCCCCATGCTTGCGGCAAGCATTCCTTTTGATCCAAGCGGTGATGGACGCGCGGAATCGCTTGAGAAATTAATTTCCGTATTAAAAACAATCTTCCCTTTTTCATCTTTCCGCGCATGTGCCAGTACTCCATCAGCCATGTCTATTGCTAATTGGCGTGCACGAAGATTACCATTGTATGTTGCCAGTGTTAGCACCGGTTCTAGAAGCAGAAATTGTTGCGGTTGCAGTGCCCATTCCCATACACTCTCGTCTGCAATCTTTGTCCCGCTAAAATAACTGGAGCGGAAATGGCGATGCCCGGCTTTGTTCTTCAGCATTATTCGTTCATCCAAAGCACGAACTGTCTCCATGATGCGTTCGAGTTGTTTGGGACTTCCATAATCCACTAACATTGCTTGCGTCTGAGCTTCAATGCCATCTTCATGAGCATGCAAGCCGTCAGTCTGAATAGTTGCAAGTCCGTTTGTGAACATGCCCTGCTCATATATAGCATCCAGCATGCGAAGAATTGCATCGCCAATCTTTTTGGGTTCACAACCCATCATGGCTGCACCGGGCCAACAATTTGTTTGATCGTCATCGTCCGAAAGCCCGCCGCCTAACTCCCCGTTTGAAATCTGGCGATTATCTATCCACCACAAAACAAATCGCTTAAAGTAACGTAAGTCTTCAATTTGCCGAAATGCCCAGAGTGGAACACCTTCCGGACATAGAGGTTGGACAAATGGCGGCTTTGTAGAATCAATGCCGTACTCGTAAGAATAATTCTGCCCGGGATAGTGCTTTGGATCTATTCGCAACAGATCTGTAATGTCTGCCACCAAACGGTTATAGAGATTCAGCCTTGTGTCATTCGGGTGTTCTTCAATTATATTCGCAAAATTGTCACGCACTTGTGTAAAACGATCTTGCACATGCTCGCGATACGCCTCTTTCCACGGTTTGAAAATCAAACGAATACTCGCACCTTCCAAAGTTTTTACACTAAAATCGTTTTCCGCACTGGCGATTGTCAAGTACAAACTTTTACCGCTAGGTAAAAGACGATCTCGTGTATCCAACCAAAGTGTGCGTGGTTCATTCGGTTTCACCGAGAACGAGAAATCCAGCATATTGCGCATTGGCCAGATTGGATCTTTGATTTGTATGTTGATGGGAATTAAGTTTCCATTCGCTGGTTTCAATTTTAGAGCCGGCAGATCGATTGCAATACCGTCTAAGCCGCCGTTGATTTTATCCCAAGTGTAAGCAGAATCAAGATCGCTCGCAGCACCAAATTCACTCCGAGCATCGTATGGAATAAGTACATGTACTAACGGTAACGACGTGATGAATCCATTTCCCTTTGTTGATTGAGAAATACCATTCGGCATCGCGACCATTACCGATCTCTCATCCTGCATGTAACGTCCGTTAATAAATTTTAGTAAAGGCTGGAATTGCACATCTCCAGTACCTGCATGGCTTGTGAGAGAATAGTTCAGCGCGCAAATACCTGAAGGTTCTTTACCGGCTTCAACATTGTAGGCGGACAGTTCGCCTATTGGCATCTCCTGTTCAACATTATCAAACCGAATTTCCTGTCCGCGTATTGGTTCCAGATTATGAAAAGTCTTTTCTTGTCCCTTGGGACGTTGGAACAGTTCTTTTTCATGCAGTATATTTCCATTTTTATCTGTTGTCACCAGAGACATCTTTCCATACGCCGCACTGGAAATTTCTAGATGATTCCAAGTTTCATCCGGCATGAAAAACGTCACGGACTTCCCTGATAGAGAATAACAATCCCAATCAGGCAACTGGAAATAATCGTTGCGTCCAGGCAGTCGAGATCGGTTATACACTCCGGGCCAAGTTGTTTCCCTAATTCCATCTGTACTCTTCCACCACCAACGCTTCAGGTCATACACATCTTCTATTTCCACTTTTCTTACGCATGTTTCCGGATTTTCTAAATAAACCGGAACATCGCCCTTACGGTTCCATCCATAACGCAAACGCCATTCTGCTTGCCACTTTGAATTATGAAGAGTGCGCACAAGTTTTGGAATGTCGCCTGCCGATTCACCTTTTGCCAAGCGAGCTATGTTTCCATTGGAAAGCATACGATCGTAAATTCGAATCTCATCAATATCACCGCCGCGTTGAAAATTATACGCACTCTGCACATGCACCGGACTAATAATGCGGGAATGCGGCCCAAACTGATCAAGGGCTGTATAAAGAACCACAACGCTGTCTTTCTTTGCAACTAATTTTCCATTGACGTAAAAACGGATTCCGCTTGTTTCATCCCATGACAATGCAAGGTGTATCCATTGATTCGGTTTCGGGAACGGAGACAATGTATAGGAGACCCTTACTCGCGCCAGATTCGCATCTGTAACGAATGCATCAAAACCCTTTCCATTGTAATCAATGCGAAGCCAAACCATATCCCAGCTGGAATGATCGGCAAAACCCACGCGGAAGATTGGAAATTCTGTTTTGCCGACCGGTTCTCGTGATCGCCAAAAAAAACTCAGCGTGCCTCGCTCTGCATAAATATTACCCGGCGCCCAGTAAGACATCAACTGTTCATCACCACATTCAAATCCCTGTCCTTTTGCGCCATCGGGAATAAGTTTCACGTTTGCCAAATAATTCGGTTCCGGCATTCCATTTGCAGCAAAGTCGGCTTTGAACCCTTGGTCTCCAGAAAGATAGAATAGAAGTCCGGGCTCTTGCTTCTTAGATGCAGGTGAAGCCGAAAGCAAAGAACAGATACAGAAATGAAGCGAGAAAGCAATCAAAATGATTTTCGAGGATCTATTATGCAAACTAAAACAATTCATGGGGTTATCCAATCTTCAGAATTCGAACAAAATTATGCGCACCTGTAACAGCAATAATCATTGGGCAGAGAATTTATCAACGGCTGCTTTTGCCACAACTCCGTCTTGATCGGAAGAGCCGCCACTTATTCCAATCGCTCCAATATACTGTCCATCAACCACGATTGGTAATCCTCCTTCGATCGCTATTGCATTCGGTAAGCTTAGAATGGCAGTTCTCCCTTCTTTTATAACCTTGTCCTCAAAAACTTTTGTTGGCCGTTTAAACAAAATTGCCGTCTTCGCCTTTTGAATTGCAACTTCGATGCTGCCAATTTGGGTGTTATCAATTTTTTCTAGATACATCAAATTGCCGCCATCATCTGCAATGGCTATGACCATCGTCCATTTATTCTTCAGTGCTTCAGCTTCCGCCGCCGAGGCAAGTTTCTTTGCCGCGTCGAGAGTCATCACTTTCTTTGTAGCAAGCTGTGCACTGGCAGGTATAGAAAAAAAAGATATGCAGACAAGCGCCATCAAGACGGCTGCTATCATTAATTGTTTCATACGACCTCCAATTGAATTGAGTTTAGATTATCCGTTGCCTTGATTCCAATGGATTCCTTCCGAGAGTTACTTCCAAATGCACATCCTACCCTCTGTCAGGACAAAGTCCTTACTGCCTATTTTTCGTCATGAGAAAATCTAATCAAAAGGAACTTCATACACAAAAGAAAATGCCCAATCAGATGCTTACTGATCAGGCTGAGGAACAATCAATATTTTTAAGAATATGTCACTCCTTCCAGTACAAAAATTTTTCCACGCCTGCAATTTGTGTTGGGTCGGCGACACGGCGTACGCTCTCCTCGGACTTCATTCCTTCTTCACCGTTGGCGAGTACGAATGCAGAGCATGGACGATCAAGAACGGGGTGACGGCACACGAAGCAGCCGGCGTGATCCATTCTGATTTTTTTTTGCCAAGTTTATCTGCGCAGAAGTAGTTCATTACGACCACTTCATCACAACGGGTGGATCATTCGCCAAAACGAAAGAGTCCGGACAATGGAGACTTGAAGGAAAAGAATATATTGTGAAGGATGGCAATATCATATCCATGGGGTACAGTTCATTCAATGCATCTTTCAATAATGGGCACCTGCAAGAACACTTTTTTAGATTGGAAAATAATTCACCTTATATCTGTTTTAAAGTTCGATCTTCGGTATTAAGATTTTTATCTGAAAGTATTGGTTCTGTACAGCTTTTTTTAAGACACTTTCTTCCATCTATGCTATTTGATTCGTATCTTATTTTAATGAAAGTCTATTCCATTCAGCCAATCTGAGATGAAAGTATGGGCAGAATATATGAAACACGAAAGTATGTGATGTTTGCGCGCTTTGCGCGGATGTCAAAAGCATTTAACAGAATCGGACGCGATATTTATGTCGCCGTGAAATTAGGCGGACCAGATCCAAAAGCCAATTCACGCCTTCGCATCGCAATACAGAATGCAAAAAGTGTTAATATGCCGAAAGATCGCGTTGAAGCCGCTATCAAACGCGCCTCGCAAAAAGATACTACGGGTTACGAGGAAATTATATATGAAGGTTATGCACCGCATGGTATCGCTGTCGTTGTTGAGTGTGCGACCGACAACCCGACACGCACTGTCGCAAACATCAGGCATTACTTTTCGAAAGGTGGCGGATCGCTCAGTTCATCTGGTTCTCTCATGTTTATGTTTGAACGCAAAGGACTCATTCGGATTGGCGCTTCAAAAATATCAGATATTGATGCGTTCGAACTTGAATTGATTGATCATGGATTAGACGATCTTGTTCACCATGAACAAGAATTACTGATCTATACTTCTTTCCAGGATTACGGCAAAATGTTGAAATATCTTGATGAAAAAGGAATTGAGGTTATCAGCTCTGAGCTTCAATATCTTCCCTCGACAACTAAAGAATTGTCCGAAGACCAAGCGAAGGAAGTGAAGGAACTGCTGGATAAAATCGAAGAAGACGACGATGTGCAGTCGGTCTTTCATAATATGGTGTAAATGTTTTTGCTTTTGTAGGGACGTGATTCATTACGTCCTCCTGCACAGAGATTTGATGAATCAAATCCCTACGTGGATTTCCCCTTCCACAATCTTTATCTCCTCTTCATTTTTCCCTTATCATTTCGATACTGCCGCTTTTTGCCAGGGAAAGCAAGTATCCTACTTTATCCAAAGCAAGATTCCCGTTTACACGGGAATGACGATCCAACTTATTTTCAAAACATTTTTTGGCTTCAAGAGCCTTTGTTTTTGATGAAAAAAGGGGTATTTATTCTCCTAAAAATTCTCTACGGTATTTACCGTATTTTATAATTACGGTCTTTACACGATTCCTGAATATTGATGAAATTGTACATTACTGAAGGATTTGGCAGCATCGGATTCAACACATAGAGAAATAATAATCGTATGAGTCGAATATTTCGGTTCATCATTGTCGCTGGAGGAATGGTCCTTTTCTGCAGCTCCATCCTTTTTTCTCAAACTGCATGGAGAGGTACGACAAGCACGGCATGGAATACTGCAACTAACTGGACGGCCGGTGTTCCGACTGCAACGTCAACCGTGACAATGGGAGATGCCGCGGCGACACGCCAACCAACTATTTCGAGTGCTGTAACAGTTGCTGCTATTAATTTTAATTCGACTGCAGCTATTACCCTTACTATGGGAGCAGGCGGATCATTGAATGTAACAGGTAATGTGACTGGAACATGGACAGCCAACCGGACACATACTCTTGCTATCGGAGCACAATCTGTTTCGATTGGCGGCAACTTCACCGCTGCATCGGCAGCTAATCGCAGAATCAATGTCACCATCTCTACCGGCAGTCTAACAATTGCTGGAAATTATATCGGCAGCACAAATAATACTTGTGTTTTTTCCGGTGCGGGATTTTTAACAATCGGCGGCAATTTTACCGGCACCGGCACCTTTACACCAAGCACGGGCACGGTTACCTATAACGGAACGGGTGCACAAACTGTACGGGCAACAACATATTACAATTTGGTTATTAATAAAACGGCAGGCACGGCAACACTGGCAGGTAACACGACATCAAGCGGAACACTGACGGTAAGTCAAGGAACACTCAGCATCGGAACATATACTCTAACAGCATCAGGCAATCTTGTTGTCAACGGTACAATTTCCGGTACCGGCCCAATTGCATTTTCCGGAACAAATAAAACTCTCGATGGAACCGGATCAATTACGAGCACCGGAACATTTACTATGAGCGGCGGTGCAAAAACTATTCTCGCAACGGCGAATTTAACGATCGCAGGAAGAATTACAATTGGATCAGCGACTGTATCAATAACCGTTACGAATAACGGGACCATTACCTCAACTTCTGCCACAGGCATTACTGCTGCTTTAGCAGCCTCAACATGGGTGAACGCTACCAATTCGACTTTGAATGTTGCAGGGCCTCTTCTAACCACCGGTACATTGACCGCGACTGCAAGTCCCAATACCATTAATTACAACAGTACAACAATTGCACAGACAGTCAAAGCAACAACATATTATAACCTGACAATTACAAAAGGAGCGACGACAGCTACACTCGCGGCAAACACAGTACTTAATGGAAGCCTGACAATTGCATCCGGAACGCTCAGTGCTTCGACCTTCACATTGTCGGTAAATGGAAACGTGTCCAATGCGGGAACACTGACTGCAGGACCGACAGTCACACTTACCGGTACAGGTGCCACAGTAAGCGGCGCGGGTACGTATACACTCACCGATTTGGTCGTGACAGGTGCAGGAGTAACAATAGATGCGGCGACAAGCCTTGGCATTTCTGGAAATCTTTCAACAACCGGCTCAGGCACTTTGACTCATACGACAGGCGGCGCTGGTGCCATCACAATGAGCGGAACAACAAAAACAATCAGCGGAACAGGAATTAAACTTGACGATATTGTCATCAGCGGCTCTGTAACAATGAACAACTCCATTGAATTAACCGGCGGATTGAATGTTACCGGTACATTCACCGGCGCTGCCGGAACAACACTGACGATGAGCGGTACGGGAAAAACGATCAGCGGCGCAGGTACTATCACTCTGAACACCCTCTCAGTAACGAATAGTGTGACTGCGACTTCAAATGTCCTCATCAATGGAAATCTTTCAGGTGGAATACTCACGGCAACCAGCGGTACATTTACATTTAATGGCTCACCGTCAACATTGTCCGGTACAGCCAACCTCTATAACGTCACGGTCAACGGTGGAACGACTCTGCAATTAACCTCAGGATCTACACTGGGAATTGCAAACATCTTTACACTGACCGGTTCACTTGATGTTTCCGCCGGAAATAACACTGTCAACTACAATAGTACGGGTGCACAAAATGTTGTAGCAACAACATATTACAATCTGATACTATCGAATGGGAGTACGAAAACTGCTGCTGGTGCGATCACATGTAATGGTGATATTACTATCGGTCCAACGACAACATTTGCTGCAGGTGTAAACACTCATATCGTTCAGGGTAACTGGACAAACAACGGCACATTCACTGCAAGTACCAGCACGGTGCAATTAACCGGCAGTAATGATGCTGCAATCGGCGGTTCCAGTGTTACGACATTCAGCACATTGACCATCAATAAAAGTGCTTCAACAAATACTATCACTGGAAGTACCAACATAAATGTCGGAACATTGAATGTTACAAGCGGTAATCTGTCGATGGGAAGCAATACTGTAACCATCACAACAACACGCACCGGCAACGGCATTATTACCGGCACGATTACTCATACGCATGCATTCTCTGCTGCAACAGCATATTCATTTGAGGGACCGGACAATACTGTAACTTTTTCTACTGTTGGGACAGTCTCTTCTGTGTCCATCACAGTCACGATTGGCGCTGTAGGTGATTTTCCGTTTAGCGGTTCCATCAATCGGCAATATACAATTGCCGTGACTGGTGCAGGATATACTGCAGCACTTCGTTTACATTATTTAGACGGTGAACTGAATGGAAACATAGAGTCATCGATGCAGCTCTGGCGGTATAACGGGACAATATGGAGTGTTTCCGGAAAGACGGCAAACGATGCAACAAATAATTGGGTTGAACAAAGTGGTTTAACCGATATCACCAATCGATGGACAATTTCCGACGATCAAAACGCTATCCGTTGGAATGGAAGCACAAGCACCGCATGGAATACTGCGTCGAACTGGACTGCAATACAAGGGTCACCGGCATTACCGCCATCGGCAAATGATATTGTACAAATCGGTACTGCGGCGTTTACCAATCAACCCACCATTTCTTCCAGTGTCACAGTTAAGAATATAATCTTCGGCAGCACTCAAGCCGCCACTCTTACTATCGGATCGGGCGGATCACTGACCTTAAGCGGCATAAATGGACAGTGGAGCGCAAACGCAACTCATACTGTCGATGTCAGCACGCAATCTTTGACAGTCAACGGCAATATCGCATTAAGTGACGGAACAGCGGGAGATGCAATTAATTTAAGTGTCGGCAGTGGAACTATCAATATCATAGGATCGCTCACTGAATCCGGCGGAGCAAATATTACTTTAGGTTCAGGAAATGTAAACATTAGTGGTGATTTTAATTACTCAAGCGGAACATTCACCGGCGGGACAAGCACATTTACCTATAACGGCTCAACAGATCAGATCGTTGGTGCGGTGACATATAATAATCTCGTCGTCAACAAATCTGCCGGCACAGCGAATGTGAACAGCGTTACGACGGTTAATGGTAATCTTTCACTTTCAACGGGCGGCAGTCTTTCTGCAAATGCAGATCTCACTGTCGGCGGAAGTATCTCCATCGGTGGTTCAACAACACTTGCAGGAAATAGCTCAACAATCGGTGTTGGAGGAAATTGGAATCGTACCGGAACATTCACGCCAAACAGTTCAACTGTTGTTTTTAACGGATCAGGCAATCAAACAATCGATGGTACGACATTTAATAACGTTACCATCAACAAATCCGGCGGGACAGCATCGCTCAATGCAGCGATCACGGTCAATGGTAATTTAACTCAATCTCAGGGTACGTTTGACATAGCCGCTCTTACAACCGATCGAAGTTCTCTTGGTGGAACATTTCAAATGGGAACCAATACGGTTCTCCGATTGTCGGGCACCAATAATTTCCCGTCAAATTATTCCACGTACACTCTCAATTCGACAAGCACAGTTGAATATTACGGCTCACTTGCACAGACAGTGCGCGGATCGATTACGTATGGTAATCTTACGATTAATAACAGCGGAAGCACGGCAACACTCGGTGGAGCTATCACTACTGGCGGAAATGTTCTCATTCAATCAGGTAGTTCATTGAGTGGAAGTTCTTACACGCTGATTGATCAAGGAAATTGGACAAACAACGGCACATTCACTGCAGCAACAGGTACTGTTCAACTCTCAGGAACGAGCAAAACATTAAACGGTAGTTTTTCCACGACATTTAACAATCTGACGGTATCGGGCAGCTATACATCATCAAAAGATATTACTATAAACAGTACATTGAACATTACGGGTACGGGAAATTATGCGGCGGGCGGTACCACAGTAACATTAAGCGGAGATGTTACCAACTCCGGTACGTTTACTTCGAGCGGCATCGTTACGTTCAGCGGCGCACAAGTGCAAAACATTGCATTGAATTCCGGATTCTCAAGTACAGGAACTGTAAACTTCAATGGAACCGTAGCACCTACGTTTACGGGTTCGAGCCCACCGCAATTTGCAACTCTCAACATCAACAACACAGGCGGTGTATTACCGACAACCGGATGGACAGTCAACGGAGTATTTACTGTTGCCTCAGGTGCGACATTCAACGGTGGAGCTGCTACACAAACATTTAATAGTACGTTCACAAACAACGGCACCATCACAAGCAGCGGCACATTGCTGTTCAATCCATCGGTATCGACAACCATCACACTTACCGGTACATCCTTTTCCAGCACGGGAACTGTTGAATTCGGCGGTACCGGCTTGTCGGCAATCACTGGCGCTCCAACAATAATGACAACGCTTACAATTTCAAATACGAATGCCTCAGGAGTTACACTCCCTGCCGGATGGACAATTGGCGGCGATTTGAATATTGCGGCAGGTGCTCTTCTCAACGGAAGCAGTTATAATTATTCTCTTAACGGCTCATTCAATAACATCGGTACATTCAATGGACAATCTTCAACTATAACAATGACCGGAACAGGAGAATCAATCTCAGGAGCAGGAACAACATTCAACAATCTCGTCATCGCACCAGCCGCTTCCATTACGGCAAATTCAGGATTTAACATTGCTGGTAATTTAACTGCAAACGGAACACTTGATGCAACGGGTCAGGAAATTACTTTCACAGGCAGCGGTCCTTCAACAATCAGCGGTGCATTAAACCCGATGACACTCGATATTATTACCATCGCTAAGTCCTCAGCAACAACCACGCTTGCTCAAAATATCGATGGAATCAGTTTATTGGACGTGTCGAGCGGTACGCTTGATATCTCCACCTTCACGATCGCTGAAGATGCGGGACTGGGAACACTCCAGATTAATGCCAATGCCACGATGAGGATCGGCGGAACAAACTCGCTGCCGACATTTACCACATACGATTTTGATCCTACAAGCATAGTGGAATATTACGGCACACAGACGATAGCTCCAATTTCAGGCTACGGATGCTTGCTGCTTTCCGTTTCCGGAACGAAGACGATCAATTCGTCTTTCTCAATCGACGGCAATCTGACAATTTCAAACAGTACTCTCATGATTTCCGGAGTAGATACTTTGGGAGTCGGCGGAAACTGGCAGGACAATGGAACCTTTACTGCCGGTACTGGCACTGTTCAACTAAACGGTACTGCCAAATCGATTTCAGGGGCAACAGTTTTTAACAATCTTGCTGTTTCAGGATCCTACACAAATTCCGGAACCATCACCATTAGCAGTTCGCTCAGCGGTTCCGGAAGTCTTACACAAGGCACGAATTCAAGTTTGACAATCAATGGAAGCCCAGTTTCACTTTCATCCCTCGATGCATCTGCCGCAGGTAATGCAGTACTATATGCCGGAACAATCGCTCAATCAGTCTTATCGACAACATATAATGATCTTACATTAAATAATTCTGGAATCAAGACTGCATCATCGGGTTTTTTGATCAATGGAGACCTTACCATAAGCTTCGGATCGAATTTCACGATCAATTCCGGCGTTGTTATTCAGGTGCTGGGAAAAGTTACAACAGCAGGGTTGCTCAACAACAACGGCCACCTCTTGGTTTCGGATTAACTCATTCATCTCGGGAGTTTGGAATTCTGGATGCCCGCTTAAGATAAGCGGGCATGACAAGAGTATCTTGGCAAGCCACCATTTTTGAGATAGGTTCTCGTAAGGTATCCGAAATATCCTTGCTCTGTATCAAGAAGCAGACATCATGGATAGAGTTGTAGACGATTCAACCATTAGATCCAACAATTCAACTCATAAACAGGCACTTCTATTGGCACATAGCTTGTCTTCATTTCTGGCAAGAGAAAGCTTATTATAATGAAGTGTATCATGAAACGAATACTTTTTCTTCTCTTTGTTCTTAATGTCGGCAGCATACTAGATCAAAAATCTTTGGCAGCGCCAAATCCGAATCCTTCTGATTTTGGAATGCAGTTTGGTTTTTTCTCTTCTACCCTCTCCCCTCACGGCGAGTGGATTGAAGTAGAGTCAGGGTCCCGGGTCTGGCGTCCATTCCATATTCCTCATCAATGGCGGCCGTATCTTCTGGGCCAATGGGTTTGGACGGATCACGGGTGGTACTGGATGTCGAATGAACCGTTTGGTTGGATCACGTATCACTATGGCCGTTGGTATAATGATGACTACTATGGCTGGGTATGGATACCGGGTGATGTCTGGGGACATGCATGGGTCGAATGGCGATATGATAACGACTATATTGGCTGGGCACCTTTGCCGCCATATGCGACATTCAATGTTTCATTCGGAATGAGATTTACAACACATTGGGCAGCTCCCGTGCATTACTGGAACTTCGTCCGGTATCATCGTTTTGGAGCTGTCATTCGTTATAGAGATATTGCATCGGTGGAACATACAAGACGTCTCATTCGCACAACACAAACCAGTTCGCAGTATGAAGTAAATCATGACCGCATCATCAATCGTGGCGTTGACCGAGCGATCATCGAGCGGCGCGGCAACCTGCAAATTTCAAGAACAGAAGTACGGGATGTGCATGAACAAACCGGAGAACGGATGATACGATCCGATGGCAATCGCCGTACGGAACGTATTGAAATCTATCGTCCCACGAGAAATGAAATGCAGCGCGGCATAGAACGCATCGAAGCGCGACGTGGTGACCGTGCTCTTTCAATTGATATGAACAAGATTGAATTGCCGCGTGTCGAGTCTCGCGCACTTTCCGACGAACGTTCCCGCCTTGATCCGGCAAGGACAGAGGAACAACGACCTGAGCGCAGCATTCAACGCGAAGCCCAACAACAAGAACAGCTACGTGAACATGAGGCACAGCGTGAAAAACGACCGCGTGAGTACACCCCGCGAGTGCAAAAGCAGAATCCGCAACAAGACAGAAAAGAAATGCGACATGAGCTTATTCAACGATATAAGCGTAAACAGAATCTTTCGCCGCCCACGAGACATGAAGCGCCACAAAAAAGAATAGAACATCACCGAGAGAGTTCTCCGAGAGCACATCCTAACAGATCTACGCTTGAGAAGCGCTTAAGTCGTAGCGGTGATAGACGGTAGAATTAAGATTTCGGGTTAGTCTCGATATCTTTTTCAACAACAGTTATCAAATTATCCGTAGTTTTTGCCAAACGCTCAGCAAGATTGATTATAATTTGCTTTGTCATTTTCGGATAATGCTCGATGATATTATCAAGAGACGTCTTGAAATGTATAACTTGCGTCGGTTCAAGTGCAATCAATGTAGCGGTACGGGGAGTGTTGAGAATGCCGCTCAGTTCACCAAAGACAACTCCACGCTGGCTAAACTCTGCCACATTTCTATCATGTTTGAAAACACCAACCCTCCCTTTCAACAAAACGTACCACCCAACTTCTTTATCCCCTTCGCTGGCAATAACCTGTTTTTCTGCGTACTCCTGAATATTGCTGGAGTTCAGCAGTTCATTATCCTCGATAATATTCTTCATCACATTTCCCTCTATGAACATCAGACATCAGTAATATGCATTAAATACTTCTTATCACGTTTTCATTCCTCCATCGACTGCCTTTATTGAACCAACAACATCGTCGATTTGAATCTCATTCATACAACGAAAGTGTCCCTCAGGACAATTGCTGCGACCAATATGGGAACACGGTCTGCAATACAGTCCTTTTCGCTCTATGACAATATTTTCTGTGCCAACCGGAAAGAAACCGAACTCACGCACCGTTGAACCAAAGATCGCTACGAGCTTCTTTTTCATCGCAGCGGCAATATGCATCAATCCTGAGTCATTCGTCACTATGACATCACAAAACTGCATTGCGGCGGCTGTTTCTAACAGAGAGAATTGACCACTGTATTCAATTGCACATTCTCCTTCGGATTTTTTATTTATTCCATTTGCAATTGTTGTACACAATACGGTATCGCTCTTTCCTCCGAACAAAATTATTTTCGCTTTCAGTTCACGTACTAATCGAATGCCGGCTTCGATAAAACGTTCTTCCGGCCAGCGTTTTGTCGCATGTTTTGCCGATGGACAAAATCCAACAACATTTTCGCGCTTGTGGAGCTTAAGGGACGATATTTTTCCCGAAACTTTATGCATTGTTTCATCGGGAATAAAGATCTCCAACCCTTGAGCATCGTTTTCTATTCCATAGATTCTCACCGGTTCAATATATCGGTCGGCGACAGATACAATATCCAGGTAAAAATTTTTCTTCAATCTCACCAACATCGTCCGTGCAAATATTCGCTTGTTGATCACAACAATTTCTTTTGCTCCGCTGATAGAACGAATGTATCTACTCCGCAGATTATTTTGAATATCGATAATTAGATCGTACTTCTTACGTCGTAGTGTACTTGCCAACCGATGGAGTTCCTGAAATCCACCGTGAGCATCAAATGCAAAGGTATGGTTGAGATTTGGATTATAACGAATGAGTTCGCTATATTCCTTCCGAACCACGAAATCAATTTGGGAGGATGGAAACCGTGTATGCAAAACTCGTAGGAGCGGAGAAGCGAGAACGACATCTCCGATGGAACTAAATCGGATTACGAGTGTTTTATTTGGTATAATCATATGATGAGCAAAGTACGTGGAATTTTATGCAGGTGCAATTATCACAATAAACGAAGTAATTTTATGTCAGGGAAACTATGAAATACGCAAAAACCATAGCAGAGTTGAAATCATCCGGATATAAGGTGGTTCCGGTGAAGGACGAAATACGAAACAACCTCATCCACAAGCTTCAGCAGAAGGAGGAGTTGTTCACGGGAATTATCGGTTATGAAAAGACCGTGATTCCCTCCATCGTCAATGCAATCCTTGCAAAGCATGACATTCTTTTATTGGGATTACGGGGTCAGGCAAAATCACGATTGGTACGAGCCTTGCCTTCGCTGTTAGATGAATTCGTTCCTGTTATCAAGGGATGTGAAATCAATGATAACCCGTTTCAACCCGTATGCAAACACTGCAGAGATATTGTCCAACAGAATGGAGATAATGTCGAAATCGAATGGATGGGAAGAGATCTCCGTTTTTCTGAAAAACTTGCCACGCCCGACGTTACGATTGCCGATTTGATCGGCGATATCGATCCTATCAAAGCAGCGACACAGCGGCTTCACTACGCGCACGAAGAAGCGATTCACTATGGGATCATTCCTCGTACCAATCGCGGCATTTTTGCAATTAACGAACTTCCCGATCTCCAGCCCCGAATCCAGGTTGGACTTTTCAACATTATGGAAGAGAAAGATATCCAGATTCGCGGTTTCAATATTCGAATTCCTTTGGACCTATTGATCGTCTTTACAGCCAATCCTGAAGACTACACGAATCGCGGAAATCTAATTACTCCATTAAAGGATAGGATTGATTCACAGATCATCACACACTACCCTAAGAGTCTTGAAGATGCTGTTGCAATTACGAAACAGGAGGCATGGATTCATCGCAATGGCCGAGATATAAAGATGCCTCTCTACTTCAACGAAATTATAGAGCAGATTGGCTTCGAAGCACGGATGAGCGAGTTTGTAGATCAAAAGTCCGGTGTTAGCGCCCGCCTGACAATTTCTGCGATAGAGAATTTTATAAGCAATGCTGAACGGCGAGCGATTCTTTTAAAAGAATCTACTATTGTTCCTCGTTTCTGCGACCTGCCTTCGACACTGCCTGCAATAACAGGAAAAGTTGAACTTGTCTTTGAAGGCGAGCAAGAGGGTTCTGTCAAAATAGGGAAGGCATTAATCGGAAAAGCAGTGCGTTTTATCTTCGAGAAATATTTTCCTAACCCTTTACAGCGGAAACAAAAAACCAACAAACAAACAGGCGGACTCGAAGAAGAAAAACATGTTTATAATCCGATCCTCAGTTGGTTTGGTTTAGGGAATAAAATTGAAATTGCAGACGACATGCCGTTTGACAATTATCGCAATGAACTTGGCAAAGTCAAAGGATTACGTGAAGTAACCGTGAAATATTTTCCTCACGTGAAAGATGATCCGTTCGAATTGGCGACGGCGATGGAATTTGTCCTTGATGCACTGCATCAATATTCCAAAATTGCCAAGGATGACGTTGACAGTATAACCGTCTATAAGGATCTCATCGGCAGTATCTTTCAACGACAAGAAGAGACTTTTGAAGAGGAACCTTAACCGTGCGGCTTCGTTATAGTCAATGGACAGATAGATCGAGAACAGACGAACAACGTCTTCAGGAACTCATGAAGGCTTTCAGTTTTCTTATGCTCAAGACAAACGGCGACGTTCAGGAAGCACTTGAGTGGCTCCGAGAATTGGCGGAGCGTTATGGAATCTTTGGCCAAGGCCTCACATTCCAAGACCTCATCGAAAAACTGAAGGAGATGGGAATCATCGAGGAAATAGAAGGAGTTCCGAACCTTACTCCCCGCGGGATCAGAAAAATAAGGCAAGATGCGTTGTTGCAGATATTTTCTTCACTCAAAAAAGCCCCAAGTGGTAATCACGAATCGCCCTATACAGGACAGGGCGTCGACCGCTTAAATGACACGAAACATTGGACATTCGGAGACCAGGCGACAAATATCGATCTTACCAACACACTCACGAATGCCTTTCGCCGCGACGGTATTGACAATTTTCGATTGCAGGAAGAGGATCTCGAAGTGTACGAGACAGAGCATATCACCGGTTGCGCCACGGTGCTGCTTCTCGATATCAGCCATAGTATGGTCTTGTATGGTGAAGACAGGATTACGCCGGCCAAACAGGTAACGCTCGCACTTGCGGAATTGATACAAACAAAATTTCCGAAAGATTATCTTGCGCTTGTAGCGTTTGGCGATGAAGCCCAGCTTGTAAGCATCAGTGAACTTCCCTTTTTGACTGTTGGGCCATTTCATACGAACACGCGAGCCGCATTACAACTCGCCCGCAATTTGTTGCGTCGATCAGGAAATCTGAACAAACAAATTTTTATGGTAACCGATGGAAAACCATCTGCAATTTTCGATGACGCCGGACGTCTCTACAAAAATCCATATGGTCTTGATCCGCGTATAGTGAATAAGACTCTTGACGAAGCTGTGCAGTGCCGGCGTGAAATGATCACGATCAGTACTTTTATGATTGCGCAAGATCCGTCATTGGTCGAGTTTGTTGAGGAACTTACGAAGGTCAATCGAGGGCGAGCGTACTACACATCTCTTGATAACCTTGGTGATTTTATTTTTGTCGACTACATCAGAAACCGACGCAAGAGATATACCTCCCAATAAATGCATTTACATTTCAGACAGAGATTCCTCCTTGTTTCTTGAATCTCGACGATTTTTTCTGCATTTTAGCTCAGCATAGTTCTTCTACATATGGTTCATAACGTACTTTTTGTTTCACGAAAGTGATAGAATGATACTTATTTATCCGGCAATAGAAATTAGACATAATTGCTGTGTCGAAATTGTGTACGGTATTCCCGGATCAGAACACCTGTATTCGGTTGATCCTGTTCAATTAGCAATCATGTGGCGTGGTGAAAACGCCAAGACTCTCCACGTCGTTGATTTGGACGGAATTGCTGAGGGACGCATCGTCAACGAAGATATTATTCGAAGAATGGTCAAAGCAGTTGACATACCCATCCAGATGGGTGGTGGATTGCGAACTTACGATGAGATTAAGAGGGTTCTTGATCTCGGTGTGTATCGGGTTTCAATTGCCACTGCCGCCGTCGAACAGCCGGGACTTGTGGAGCGATTGGTAAAAGAATTCGGCACACGGAAAATCGATATTGCGATCATTTCCGAAGGTGGCAAAGTATCAATTAAGGGAGGCGCAAAGGCGACAGAAATTACGCCGCTCGATCTTGCTTTGCAAATGACTCGCCTCGGCGTATCACGGATTCTCTATGGTGAACGCGAAGATGGAGTACATGATAAAGCATTGCCCTATGATACCCTCAAGGAACTAGCAATGAAGACAGGTGTTCGCATTACAGCTCGCGGCGGCGTTTCGAATTATAAAGACCTTATGCGACTGCAGGAACTCGAAAAGTACGGCGTCGATTCGGTCGTCGTCGGAAAACCGTTATACGAGAATCATTTTCCATGCCAGGCACTCTGGCGTTTAAACGAATTGGCACTTACTGATCTCGGACCAACACGAAGAATCTAAATGGTTATCACAGTTATCGGACATCTCTGTAAAGATGTTATCCACCTGCCGGATGAAAAAGAAACTCAACAAGAATCTTTTGGCGGAATTTTGTTCACCGTGCTCACGCTCGCCAATTTGATGAGTGAGAAAGACCGCATCCAACCGGTCTTTGGGATCGGGCAGACGGATTATGAATTGTTGATGGAACAAATCAAGCAATATAAGAATATTGATACAAGCGGAATTTTTAAAATTAAGGGTCAAACAAATCAAGTGCAGCTCTTCTACCAGAAGGATGCGAAGACGAGGATCGAGTGCTCCAAAAACATCTCTGCGCCGATTCCCTTCAACCGTATCAAATCATACCTTGACGGCGACGCGGTGCTTATTAATATGATTTCAGGATCGGATATCACACTGGAAACGCTGGATTATATTCGTATGGAAATTCGCGAACGGAGGATTCCCATCCACTTCGATTTCCATTCACTCACACTTGGGATCGATCAGGAGTTTAAACGTTTCCATCGTCCCCTTACTGATTGGCGGCGCTGGTGTTTCATGCTCAACTCTATCCAAATGAGTGAAGAAGAGGCTTTTGGACTTTCGGCAGAACGATATGATGAAACGACACTCACAAACCATGTAATGACATTGATGGTCGAGACACTGGTGATTACGCGCAGCGAGCGCGGAGCAACCGTCATTGTGCAGGATATTCACAAAAAACTTACGCGCAAGGATTTCGCAGGCGTTTCATTCGGTACTGCAATCGATGCGACCGGATGCGGTGATGTTTTCGGCGCGGCATTTTTGTATCAATATCTCAAATCCAAGGACAGCTTCATCGCATCTGAGTTTGCAAACAAGGCAGCGGCACTTAACGCAACCTTCAAAAATGCTCAAGAGCTTGATGGACTTCGTACAAAGCTTGAGCAACTTGGAGTAGTCATTTCCAAGCCGGCAACCAACGGGAAACTAGCGAACGGCTCCTCATAGTCGAGGATTTTTTTTACATGATCCTAAAAGAACGAATTGAATTATTTTTTACACAAGATATTGATACGATAGATCGTCAATCTGCGATACAGACATTCAACAAATTGAAGTTCTTTTTGAATATCGGCGATGTCCGGGCAGCTGCACCATCGTCAGCCGAAGGAAATCACGGCGGTTGGATTGTCAATGATTGGGTGAAGAAAGGCATTTTGCTCGGCTTTCGACTTGGCAAGCTTACGGATGTTTCCATAGACGAACATTTTAAATATTTCGATAAGAATACATATCCCTTAAAAAAAATTACGCTGGAAAACCAGATACGAATCGTGCCCGGCGGATCATCCATTCGTGACGGGTCCTATGTCGCTCCCGGAGTTATGGTCATGCCTCCGGCCTATATCAATGTCGGCGCATATGTCGGCAGCGACACCATGGTTGATTCACATGCACTGGTCGGTTCATGTGCACAAGTCGGGAAACGCGTTCATCTCAGTGCCGCGGCACAGATTGGCGGTGTCTTGGAACCCATTGGTGCCATGCCTGTGATTATCGAAGACGATGTGTTTGTCGGCGGTAATTGCGGAATCTTCGAAGGAACGATTGTGAAACAAAGAGCGGTTATTGCAGCGGGCGTTATCATGACCGGTTCAACTCCTGTGTATGATCTGGTAAACGCGAAAATCTATAGAAAAACAAAAGATGCACCGCTCATTATTCCTGAAGGCGCAGTTATTGTTCCCGGATGCCGAGCTGTTAATGCACCCTTTGCACAGCAGCATCGCCTCTCTCTCTACGCGCCAATCATCATCAAGTATCGCGACAGCAATATAGACGCTGCTACGGTGCTGGAAGAAAGTCTTCGATGAAACGGATTCTCATCTGCGGAGCTAATGGGCTTCTCGGTCAACGTCTTTCCCTTATGCTCAGCACACAAACCGATTATGAAGTATTGAATACTTCCATCGAGCGTTCATTTGTTTTTGATAATATGTTGTTCGATTACAACCAGCTGGATATCACAAATCGGAGCGATGTAAAAAGCCTCGCGTCAAGTTTTCAGCCGAACGTGATCTTCAATGCTGCTGGCGCAACCAATGTCGACTGGTGTGAATCAAACCGCGAAGAGACATGGAAGGTCAATGTGACTGCAGTTGAAAACCTTACCGATGCAACACGAAAGGTTGGTGCAAAGCTTATTCACGTCTCCACCGATTATGTTTTCGATGGAAAAAATGGCCCGTATACTGAAGAGGTACAACCTCATCCCATCGGGTATTACGGCAGAACAAAACTTGCCAGTGAGAATGCTATTCGAACTGCCGGTATTCCCAATGTCATTCTTCGCACAATTGTTCTGTATGGAAGCGGTATCGGTGTAAAAACAAATTTTGCCCTATGGGTGATTAACAATCTTAGATCCGGGAAACAAATAAATGTAGTTGATGACCAGATCGGTAATCCTACGTATGTAGGCGATGTAGCACTCGCGATGATCAAGTCGTTCGAGTTAAATCGCGAAGGCATTTTTCACATTGGCGGCGGCGAGCAACTGAGTAGATACGATTTTGCCATACAGGCAGCAAAGGTTTTCGGTCTGGATACGTCTTTAATCAAGCGAATCAAAACGAGCGATCTGAACCAAGCATCGCCTCGCCCAATGATCTCCGGCTTCATTACATTGAAAGCCGAAACGCAGCTTGGTATGCGGTTCTTGAACGCAGCGGAAGGATTGACTTTGCTGAAACATGAACTTCAGTACATCGGCAGGAATTGAAAAAGAAGGGTAACGATTATGTTGGACTTAAAATTTATCCGTGAGAATCGCGATCTCGTTCACGCCGGTGCAGAAGCAAAAGGCATCACTGTCAACCTTGATACGATATGCGCTGCCGACGACACGCGCAAAGCACTTATTCAGGAAGGCGATGTCTTAAAAGCAAAACGCAACCAGGTATCTGCTCAAGTTGGAAAAATAAAAAAAGAAGGCGGCGATGCAAGCGGGGTCATTGCAGAAATGGAATCGGTGAAAACCCGAATTCAGGAAATCGACAGAGAGATGCGCAAAGTTGGAAAGAATCTGAACGCACTCTTGCTTACTGTGCCGAACATTCCCCATCCTTCCGTCCCGCTCGGGAAAACCCCGGCAGACAACAAAGAGGTCTTCCGCTGGGGCGAGGTGCCCAAGGCAGATTTCCCCATGAAACCGCATTGGGAGTTAACCGATAAGTTCGGTATAATCGATTTTAATCGTGGCTCGAAAGTTTCCGGAGCAGGATTTCCATTTTATGTCGGCAAAGGTGCCGCATTAGAACGCGCGCTCATCAACTTTTTTCTCGATCAAGCTGCTCAACGCGGATATAAAGAAATTATGCCGCCTATTTTTGTCAACGAGGATAGCGCTCGCGGCACCGGACAAATTCCGGATAAAGAGGACTTGATGTACATTGTAGAACGGGATCAACTCTACATGATTCCGACTGCTGAAGTGCCGGTTACCAACTTCCATCGTGACGAACAGATTGCCGAGCAGGATCTCCCGATTCGATATGCCGCATACACTCCCTGTTTCCGGCGGGAAGCGGGTTCGTACGGCAAAGATGTGCGCGGATTGAATCGACTCCATCAGTTTGATAAGGTTGAGTTGGTGAAGTTTGTTCATCCTTCAAAATCGTACGACGAATTAGAATCGCTGCGACAAGATGCCGAACATCTTCTCCAACTTCTTGGTCTTCCCTACCATACACTTCTCATGTGCACAGGTGATATGGGATTCACACAAGCAAAGAAATATGATCTTGAAGTCTGGGCGCCAGGTCAGCAAAAATGGCTGGAAGTATCGTCGTGCAGCAACTTTGAATCATTTCAGGCGCGTCGGATGAATATCAAATTCCGCCCAAGGAACGGCGGCAAACCGGAAATTGTTCATACTTTGAATGGATCGGGTTTAGCACTGCCGCGTGTTGTTGCAGCTCTCATCGAGCATTATCAAACACCGGAAGGAAAGATCATTATTCCAAAGATTTTACATCCATACACGAAATTTGAAATCATCGGATAAATACCATTTATGAGGCCGCTTCTCCGCCTAAAACCGTATCTCCTTCGCTATAAAAAGACGCTGCTTCTCGGATTGCTCACAGTCATCGGCAGCAATGCCTTTACTGTTGCCCAACCATTATTCCTGGGCGAAGCTGTCGACGAATTGAAGCGTGGTATCGAGTCGCATATATACATTTCCAATGATATACTAAAGTGGGCAGCGCTTATCGTCGGATTTTCTTTCGTCGCAAGTATTTTCACTTATCTGACGAGACAAACGATCATCGTTGTTTCACGTCACATCGAATACGATTTGCGCAACGATTTTCTGTCCCATCTTCAAAAATTATCCTATTCCTATTTCCAAAACAAACCTACCGGCGACTTGATGGCGCACGCTACAAATGATATCAGCGCGGTGAGAAATGTTGTTGGTCCCGGGATTATGTATCCTTCCGACACAATAACAACATTGACATTTGTCCTCATCATGATGTTTACGAGAGATTGGCAACTCACGTTGCTTGCTCTCATTCCTATGCCGTTTGTGTCGTTTGTTGTGTACCGGCTTGGCAAATACATTAACAAGATATTCACGGAACGGCAGGAACAATTCTCGCTCCTTACAACACGCGCACAAGAGACTCTTTCCGGCGTCCGCGTCGTCAGAGCATATGTACGGGAAACCTATGAGGAAAAACGGTTTCGCAAGCTCAGCTGGGAGTATCTCAAAATAAACCTCGTTCTCGCAAAAGTTCAATCGATTCTGTGGCCATTGATGTTTGTGCTCGTCGGATTTTCCCTCATCATTACAATCTACTTCGGTGGACTCAAAGTTATTGACGGACGCATGACCATCGGCACTCTTACCGCCTTTACAACCTATCTCGGTATGCTCATCTGGCCAATGATTGCTTTCGGCTGGGTCACCAATTTGGTGCAACAAGGTGCCGCCTCCATGGGTCGTTTGGCATCCATCATGGATACGGAACCCGAGATTCAAGACACAGAAAGAACGGATCGTTCCATCGAGAAAATTCAAGGTACTATTGAATTCTGCAACGTTTCGTTTACACACAAGAATGCTGCCCAGCCGACATTAAAGAAGATCAACCTCAAGATTGAAACCGGAATGACGGTTGCAGTCGTTGGTTATACGGGGACAGGCAAGTCCACTCTCGTGAACCTCATTCCACGACTCTATGATATAACAGGGGGTGAATTATTCATCGATGGGATTGACATCCGGAAGATTCCGCTGGAAGTCCTGCGTTCCAATATCGGCTTCGTCCCTCAAGAAACATTTCTCTTTTCAGAGACGATTGTAGAAAATATTCGTTACGGTGTCGATAACCTCAATGAAGAAGATTTAAACACAGCCGCAGAGATATCCCAGATTGCTAAAGAGGTGTTGGAATTCCCAAATCAATATGAAACTATGATCGGTGAGCGAGGAATCACTCTTTCCGGCGGACAGAAACAACGGTCCAGCATCGCGCGTGCTATTATGCGCAATCCGAAGATCCTGATTCTTGATGATGCCTTATCGGCTGTTGACACATATACTGAGGAAAGCATTCTCCATCGCTTACGTGAATTTATGAAAGGCCGTACAAGTATTATCATCAGCCATCGTATATCGACTGTGAAAGATGCTGATTTGATCGTCGTCCTCCAGAACGGTGAAATTGTTGAACAAGGAACCCACGACGAATTGGTTGCATTCAACGGTATCTATGCCGACTTACACCAAAAGCAATTGCTGGAACAAGAACTGGAAACAATGTAAATAATATGCAAGAAGAGGATGTCTTAGGGAAAGCATATGATGCGAGGTTGATGCGCCGGCTGATCAAGTATCTAAAAGGATATCGCTGGCAGGTCACATTGGGCATTGTTTTCAGTCTGCTCGTGAGCATAGGGGAAGCAGTACGTCCATGGTTCACCAAGGAAGCCGTCGATACAAATATTGCACAAAATGATACACATGGCTTGCTGCGGACAGCCCTTCTTTTTTTATTGGTAATGATTGTGCGCGGATTGATCCAATATGCAAACGCCTACCTGACTCAGTGGATCGGTCAACAGACTATTTTGGATCTCCGGATGGAAATCTTCCAGCACCTCCAACGGCTTTCCTTGAAATTCTACGACCGGAATCCTATCGGCAGGCTTATTACTCGCCTCACTAACGATGTGGAAGTGCTCAATGAAATGTTTTCCTCAGGCATCGTCATGGTCTTCAGTGATGTGTTCACTATTGCCTTTATTGTGTTCTCCATGTTCTTAATGGATTGGCAGCTGACTCTCATCACATTGAGCGTACTCCCCCTCCTCTTTTATGGCACATTTCTCTTCCGCAAAAAAGCACGGGAGACCTACCGAGATGTTCGTATACAAATAGCCCGCATTAACACATTTATGCAAGAACATATTACCGGTATGCTGGTTGACCAGATATTTAACCGCGAAAAAAGATCGTATGACAAGTTTACAGACATCAACGATGCGCACAGACAAGCGAACATCAGATCCATTTTCTATTATGCAGTTTTTTACCCGGCTGTTGATATGATCGGTGCGATCACTGTTGGTCTCATAGTTTGGTATGCCGGACATAATGCGCTGGCGGGTATCGTGACCGTGGGAACAGTGATGTCGTTTGTCCAGTTCAATGAAATGTTCTGGCGGCCTATCCGCGATCTCTCAGAGAAATACAACATCCTGCAGACTGCAATGGCATCTTCAGAACGGATATTCCAATTATTGGATGATAAAACCACATTGAACATCCGGCAAAATCCTGAACCACTGGAACATGTCCGCGGCGATATCGAGTTCCGCAATGTCTGGTTTGCTTACAATCCACCTTCCGATGGAGCACAATCGCCTGAATGGATTTTAAAGAACATCTCTTTCTCCATAAAACAGGGACAGACCGTTGCCATCGTCGGACATACCGGTGCAGGGAAAACAACCATCATCAACCTCCTCAGTCGATTCTACGATATCCAACAGGGCGAGATTTTCATCGACGGCATAAATATCCAGCATGTCAATCCACACGATCTTCGCAAACACATAGCCGTAGTTCTGCAGGATGTATTTCTCTTTTCCGGTGATATTCAGAACAATATCCATCTTGGTGATGAAACGATTTCTCAAGATCGAGTGAAAGCCGCCGCTCGTATGGTCGGCGCGAATAGGTTTATTGAAGCACTGCCGAATGCATACAACGCTGAGGTCAAGGAACGCGGGGCAACATTGTCGGTTGGACAGAAGCAATTACTTTCTTTCGCACGCGCACTGGCATTCAATCCTCGCATCCTTGTCCTTGATGAAGCAACGTCCAGCGTAGACACGGAAACCGAATTACTGATTCAGCAGGCAATTAAGAAAATGCTGGTTGGACGCACATCTATTGTCATTGCACACCGGCTTTCAACCATTCAAAGTGCTGACAAAATCATCGTTCTCCACAAAGGTGAAATCCGGGAGATGGGCAATCATCAGGAACTGCTAGCACTCAATGGCATCTATCGCAAACTGTATGAGCTTCAGTACAAAGATCAAGAAACCAAAACACCAAGGCAATCTTGACAAACAATTGTATTGCTTGCAAATCACGACAGACTTTTCAACATTCATCCAGAATGATCTATTAAATTATAAGCAATGATAGAAGACCAGTACGTAACCGAAGGCATCTTTGTTGTCGTCGACGTTGAAACAACCGGCCTTAGTCCAACCGAGGACCGCATCACAGAAATCGCTATGATGAAAGTGAAGAACGGTATTTTACAGGACGAGTTTTCGACGTTGATCAATCCACTCGTAACCATCCCTGCTTCAATCACAAACCTGACAGGCATTGACAATCTGATGGTAGCAGATGCACCGACTGCGCGGGAAGTGGCGCCAACCATTGCAGACTTTCTGGGAGATGCAGTGTTTGTCGCTCACAATGCATCATTCGATTGGGGATTTGTCTCTGAGACAGCGATGCGCGAACGAGGTATTGAGCTTTCTAATCGGCAGTTATGTACGGTCAAGTTAAGCAGAAGGATTCTGCCACATTTGACCAGCAAAGCACTTGGTCCCGTCACTTCTGCCTTGAACATCAAAATCCCCGAACGGCATCGCGCTTCAGGAGATGCGTACGCAACTGCATTGGTACTGGTGAAATTCCTTTCCTATCTCCAGCGCAAACATGACATTCATATGATGAGCGAATTGCTGCGCTTCCAAAACGGTTGGTCGCCAGTGACTTCAAAATAAAACAAGTTTTTTTATTCTTCCTACTCCACCTGCTCAACATTAATTGTATCGGTCGTTCCCTTTGCCAACAACGGCAGGCCGGCAGTGAAGACGACAAAGTCACCCTTTTCGACATACCCTTCCAATTTAAGACGCTCAATAATTTTTCTGAATGCAGTATCCTGGTTGTGGATAAAATCATGGCTTTCAATTCCGTGCACACCCCAAACGAGGTTCAATTGACGAAGAATTCTTTCCTGACCTGTAACAGTGATGATCCTCGCTTCAGGCCGGTATTTACTGATCCGTATTGCCGTTGCGCCAGAATGCGTAATCGGCACAATCGCAGTAGCATGAACCTGCCGAGCCAAAACGCATGCTGCCCGCGCCACTGCATCAAAAACATTCTCCCGAATTTCTGCAGGCACTTGTTTGATACCAAGGTGATCGTGCTTCCGCATTTCTGAACGTTTAATGATATTATCCATCGTGTGCACTGTTTCAACCGGATATTTTCCAACAGATGTTTCGGCGCTGAGCATGACAGCATCTGCGCCATCGAGTACTGCATTAGCAACATCGCTTGCCTCTGCTCGTGTTGGCCGCGGATTTTCAATCATCGATTCGAGCATTTGCGTGGCGATAATAACGGGGACACCAGCTTCATTACATTTCCGCACGATCATTTTTTGAAGAATCGGCACGTCTTCCGGCATCATTTCCACTCCGAGATCACCGCGAGCCACCATGATGACATCGCTTTCTCCAATAATTGCATCAATGGAATCGATCGCTTCTTTCATCTCGATCTTCGCTATAATCGGTATCTTCAACTTTGTCTGCTGCTGAATAACGGACCGAAGATGTCGCAGATCATCAGCGGATCGCACAAATGAAAGCGCCACATAATCGATGTCGTGCATCAAACCGAACTTCAAGTCCTCTATATCTTTTTCGGTCAACGATGGTGTGCTCAGCTTCACACCGGGAAGGTTCATGCCTTTATTTTCTTTGAGTATGCCGCCTGTGACGACAACACATTCTACATCTGTTTTTGTCTTTGATATGACCCTGACCGAAAAATTACCGTCATCCAATAAAATAGTATCGCCTTCCTTGACGTCCTGCGGCAATTCCCGGTACGTCGTTGCCACTCGCTTTTCATTTCCTACAACATCATCAATCGTGAAGGAAATTTTTTTGCCTTCTTTTAATTCAACCTGCTTATTCATTAATTTGCCAGTGCGAATCTTAGGACCACAGAGATCCTGTAAAATTGCGACATGCTCACTGGTTCGCTTGCTTGCTTCTCGCGCGTTTTGAATCGCCGTCAAATGATCATCATGCGTTCCATGTGAGAAATTCAATCTCGCAACATCCATACCGGCATTAATCAATTCCACCATCCGATCGACACTTTGCGATGCAGGTCCGATCGTGCAAATGATTTTTGTTTTAGCACATGTCTTTTTATCTCTCATTTTTTATTTTCTCGTTTCTTCCAATATGGTTATGAGCTGCGGCAGGACTTCTCCTGCTTTGCCTAAAAGAGTTTCATTGACTGTGTGTGATACTTCTGTCGGCTCGGTGTTCACTTCTACAACATAGGCGCCTTGATTCCTTGCAGCCCTCGGAAGACCGGCAGCCGGATACACAACCGCTGAAGTGCCGATAGTAAGGAATAATTCGCACCGACTCGCTGCCTCTGTTGCTGCTTCGAAAACACCTTCCGGCAGCATCTCGCCAAACCACACCACATCAGGGCGAATAAGCCCATTGCAGGACGAACATCTCGGCACTTTCTTCTCCGTTGTGACTTCAACATTCTCTACAAATTTTCTGCAGTCAATGCAATAGCTACGTTCTATATTGCCATGGAGTTCGAGCACTCGCTTGTTCCCAGCACGATAATGCAGATTATCAACATTCTGCGTTACGAGCGTGAACTCCTTCACAAGTTCTTCTAATCGTACAAGTGCGTAGTGAGCAGGGTTCGGTTTCACATCATGAACAATTTGCCTTCGGTAATTATACCATTCCCAAACCAATTCCGGATTGCGCATAAATGCATCGAAATTGGCAAGCTCTTCCGGCTTCAACTTTGACCACAAACCATCTACTCCGCGGAATGTTGCTACACCGCTTTCTGCAGAAATCCCAGCGCCGGTTAAGACGCATATCGACTCCACTCGCTGAAGCAGAGATCGAAGTTTAATGGAAATCGTCATGGAATTGGTTTCAATATTAAGATATCACGGCAAGTTGATTCTACGACAGACATTTGCATCGGTCTTATTTTATATCCACCATTCAGCCAGAGTGTAACTTGATCCTTATAGTGTCGTGAAAATACCTGACCGGATTGACCCGGTGGAAGAACCGTGCGTGTATTATTGATATCGGCAAGATCGAATATTTGCCGCATAGAAGGTCCCACTACACTTTCATATGGATGGGCAAGAAAATATTGTCCGACATTGACTGTTGCATGCGATCCCCCTATAGGAAACGGACCGACATTAAAGAAGCCGGCTAGCAATTTGTTCACGCCAAACACATGCCCAAAGGTCACCGTGTGCAGTCTTCCCCACTGCCATTCTTTGAGTTCACCGCCCAAACGTGTTTTCAGATCGCTCAATGCATCTGAGACACTTTTCCGTATACAATCATCTCTCGTTTCGCGTTGAGGTGTTTTCCAATCGTCAAACCACTCCGAATCCGGATTCTTCAGCAAATGCGATAGCGCTGAGAGCGGTGTGCTTGCAAGTGTATCATACAAACCATAAAGACGGTCGCCCATTTTGTTATGGAAAGTATTGTAAACCAATTTGGTCACAGTCGCCTGGAAGAGTGTCGTACTCACGTCTTCTTTCCGCATTTCAAAAGTCCAGTTATGGAAATATTCCAGCATCGTCTTCACGACAGGATCTGTCACTGCAACACTATCATACGCATGGAGAATGTACGGCACAAATTCACGTGCTTGTGTCGACAGAAGATCCAATTGAAGTCTCTGCATATCTTCCATCGTAAATTTTTCCTGTTCAAGCAGTACTTCATTAATACGGATCGACCGCCACGGAGATTCCCAGTGGTTGGAGATATAGTACGGATACGAATCGTCGACAATTTTATTGTTCGCTGTAGCAACAAATCCATCCGGAGGATTGAAAACATGCGGCATCTGTTCGAAAGGAACAAATCCTTTCCAATCGTATTCATCAGTCCATCCGGGGAAAGGCAATGTCGGCCATTTCGTTTTTCTGATAGGCAGTCTGCCGCCTGTGCGGTATCCGATATTGCCGTCCACATCCGCATAAACAAAATTCTGTGCAGGCGCGGCAAACAATTTCAATGCTTCCTGAAATTCCTGCCAGTTGGATGCTTTGCTGATGCGATAGAAGGCACCCGCTTCATTCGAGATTTCGTGTCCCACCCAATGCATCGAAATAAGCGATGTAAGAGATTGTGCCGTCGGTTCCATTTTATTCACGATTGGTCCGCGATGCGTGCTATAGATGGAAAGCGCAACCGGCAGTGATCCCTTCACCACAATCGTATCGACAACTTCCGCAATCGGCCGCCATTCATTATTGAATTTATAACGTGTGGGATGCTGGAGGGAATCGACCTCTTCGAAATAATAATCGTTATCATCCATCATCGCGTTCGTGATGCCCCACGCAATTCGTTGATTCCTGCCTGCAACAACAAATGGAACTCCGGGAATCGACATTCCGGCAACATCGAATGTCGGTGCTGCGATATGGATTTCATACCATCGACCCGGCGACATCAGCAAGAGGTGCGGATCGTTTGCAAGAATCGGTTTTCCAGTCACAGATTTTTTCCCGGACACTGCCCACGCATTACTGCCGGATTCAATGGCATGGAAACCCAGAAGTGAACGATATTCTCCCTCTGCATCAAACAATGGACGGAGATCTTCGACAATAGATTTCCCTTTCAGTTCTTTAGGGATAATAAAAGGTGCATTTTCCGGCCAGTATGGGAATATTTCTTTCGCCTTTTCTTCTCCAAATCGCTGTACTAGTTCAGCAAGGAGTAAATCCACCCACCGCGAATAGTTGAGTTCCCATGCCATTAACCGGCTAATAAGGAGCGAATGTTCGACCGTCCATGGCTCCGGTTCGATATTCAACATGTCAAACTCAATCGGGTATTTGCCGGTGTGTGTGGATATAAATTGATTCACACCATCAGCATATGCCTGCAACGCTCTTCGTGTATCTTCATCAATAAACTGAGAAAGTTTCTGCGCATGCCTCCAAAGACCAAGCGTTCGAAACATTTTGTCTATTTTCAACGTTGGTTCACCCAGCACTTCAGACAAACGGCCGGAACCAGCCCGTCGCATCAAATCCATCTGCCATAACCGATCTTGCGCATGCGTGTACCCGACCGCAAAGAAAGCATCGTACTCAGATTGAGCACTAATATGAGGAATGCCATATTCATCGCGATAAACTTTTACCTCGTGCGTAAGTCCTTGCACTCGTACAGTACCCGAAATCTTTGGAAATGATCGTGTTACTAAATAGTAGCCAATCACTCCCCCGGCGATGACAACAATCATGATCGTTGCAGCAGTTCCGATAATTCCTTTTTGTGTGATTCGCATGAATGATCCTTGCGTGTACAATAAAAATTCCGTCCCGGTTGATTATATCAATCGGGACGGAATCAATGTAAGCAAACTTAAAAGGCAGTGCAACTCAACTAAAAGCGGTAGGTCAGTGTCAGATTCAGATTACTGGTGGTAACCGTTTCATCAGTTCCTACATCATACGTAATACCAGATACAGTATATGAATAATTGGTGCGGAGGGTTTTCCACGTTCCGTAAGCATATGCAGCATTGAGAACAGTTCGCTCATCAAGCGTGAATCCGATTCCTGCGGTATAGTACAACTGGTCGCGACTACTTGGGTCTCCTTTCCATGGAGACGGATTGTCAATGATTCCGCCACGGAGCTTCAAACCTAAGCTGAATAGTGAGACTTCAATTCCTCCTCGAAGATTGGTTGTCGCTCGCATTTCATTTTTGATCCGAGAATTTTCTTCAATAAGAGCTGCATTGTTCGTATTAAATTCCATCTGTGTCCAATCTGTGTACTCTGCATCTCCTGCTAACAAAAGCCAATCAAGTGGCTGAACGGTTATTCCACCGCTGAGAACATAAGGTGTAGTTACTTTATAATGTATTGAATTGGATGTTGCAGGATATGAATATGAATATTGGCCGGTAGAATCATCCGGTGTTTTGAATTGACTTGATGCAGATTCTGTATACGTTTCAGATATATCATAGGCAGTGGCTGTTCGTATAGCAACACCGATCGAATATTTTCCAGGATTTCTGTACATCAATCCAACGAGCGCATTGAATCCGTTGATATCATCATCAATCGTATTTTCATAAATAAATTGATTAAAATCATTGGGATGCACCGAAGCAGGATACAAATTCCTGGTATCGTTTTCATTCACCGTCTGATCATACGAATATGATCCAGAAGCAAAATTGAGCGATACACCCACAGACAGATTTGGACCAATATCCATTGCGCCACCAAAAGTCCAATGGTTCAATCCGCCTCCTTCCAAAACATTTATAGTTTGTTGCACATTACCATTCACAATTGGGACTAACTTTCCAGTCATAGTATCGATATTCGCCAAATACAATTGATAAGGAATATTGTTGTCTAAAGGTTGATTGAGTAAATTTGTTGATTGAGAAAAAGAACTAGAAGGATTAAATGCATTCATCGAAGCCGTAGTTGTGTAATTTGCCGCTCTATTGAATCCAAATGCAAATGTCAAGCTGCCTTGTATAGTCGGAATCGCATAAACAAGACCAAGATTATTGAGATTTAAGACATTGTTATCAGATGTCGTTTTTGTTCCGAGATATGAAACATCATTTGAGTATCCAAGGTGTGATAACCCAAAAGAAAATTCATTATCACGTTCAAGTGCTAAGCCCGCAGGATTCCAGAAAAGTGCTGTATAGTCATTCACACCGCCCACGGTTGCATTACCCATCCCGAGTTCGCGTGCACCAACTCCCAATCCAAGTTGCGAATATCGAAGCGCATCTTCCGCATACTGTGCTTGTGCTAATTGAAGTCCCATCGTCACGAGGATCGCTAAGCAACATATTTGAGATCTTTTTATCATACTACTTTACTCCATTCTTTCCAGTGTCATTTTATCGTTGTGATCTGCCGGAACCACTGCTGTGCTGTCCGCCGCCGCTATTTCTTGAAGGTGTGCTTTGTGAGCTCCTTGCCGCCGGTGCGCCTGAGCGCGATTGTCTTCCTCTTGATTGAATGCGACCTTGAGAATTTCCACCTCGACGCAGAGCTGCACCCCGACTTCTAGCACTTCCTCTTGAGTTTGAAGAAACAGTGCTTCCACGATGTGACTTCAATGTGCCAGTGGCGCTTAGTTGTGTTCTCGTGCTCGATGCCCGAGAAAGATTGAGGCTTCCACCAGTTGATCCAACTCGGCCATTATATATCGTTCCTGTCCCAATATTTCCATACTGTGTTGATCTTGAAACTCCAAAGTTCCTCAGGCTATTTCCACCTCTTTGGTAACCAAAGTTACGTGTCACAAACGAACGAGAATAGTTTGAATGTCCATAGCCATATCTTGAATAAGAATAACCCCAGCGATATGGATAATACGCATAACCTGCATAGAACGCAGGGCCCCACCACAGCGGATCCCAGTATGTCGGATAGATACATCCATAATCCCCTGCCCAATAAGAACACCAACCGGGATAATAGTACGAGAAACCTAGATAATTATGCGGCTGCCAATTATCATCATTGTCATAATTCGCATTATCATAGGAAGCGCTGTCTGTTCGGACGGAGTTTTGCCCTTCTTGCTCGTAGGAGGGTTCATCTTCCTTCATTGTTGCAACTTGCGTATAGCAACCTTGAAAAAGAACCGCCATCAATCCTAAGAATAGCGGAAGTGTGAATAATAATCTGATTGTTTTCATAAATGACCTCATCTATTAGACTCTTAAGTTGGAATCAAGTTTCCTGCCAGTAATAAAAAAATTGGAGTCGCAATATTGGGTTGTTTTCGCCACTTTCAAGGTCTTTAAGTATCATCTTAATTTATATTTGTCTACAGAACTAATCGCCACCGTCCACAAATTTGCACACTTGTGTATACTGCAATGTCTGGCGGATTTAGCTATCGAAAACGTTATGAAAAGAGATGAGAGTGGATTATAATTCACCAATATAATCAATCTGAATCGTCCGGTTTCCAACATCCACATTGTTCTGGTTCTTACTAATATCTTTAAGATCAAAGCCGACAACAAGTCCTTTCGCCCATGACCAACGAAAGCCAAAGTTGAGGTAGCCATTTCCCTTGCCAATCGCATTCCCATGATTATCATTCATTCCAAAATCATATTCGAACATGATCGAGATATCGCTGCTTAATGATTTTTCCACACCAACGAACATATTGAGATCTCCATCACCGTCTCCCGTTTCTAAAGACTTGTTGAATCCGCCATGGATACTGAGATTGCCAAGGATTGCATAATTCTTACTTGCTACGACATACACACCTGGTGACTTGATTGTATAGCGTTTCAAAGAGTCAGCACTAAGGTACGGTTCTTTGCCCTGGGAATCGAATCCGATTGCCAAAGCAGGCATCATGATGCCTTCACCCACGAGACGCAGTTTAGCATTTACTCCAGGCATCGGATTCATATTAATACTGTCTTTCCCAATAATACCTGTGCCGCCATATGATATTCCAAATGTGAATGGATCAAAAATGCCAACTGTGATACCGACCAGCATACCGCCTCTCTGAAAGAAATTCGATGAGACCAAGTACGACCCACGCTTCAACAAACCAGCCGTTGGTTTATCGATAAGCATTGTCGGTTCAATAGTTGCTGTGCTGCCTGCATAGCTTTGTGCCATCACCAAATTATGAGTTGCTGCAATTAATAAACTGAGTATCAGTATCTTGCTAAATATTTTCACTTAATTCTCCTTTTCAAATGTTCATCATACTTCATCATCACCAAATATTTTTTGAACATTGTTCGGCAGCTTACTCGTTGTATTCATCGATGTATCAACTTTTCTTTCAAAATCTGTAGGAGCCGTCTCTTTTCGCACGACTTTAAAACCTTCTTCGTGGGGCAACTCATTTGCCGAAATTCTGTTTTCGTCCTTGCGTTGTGTTGAAAGTTGGAGGACAGGAGCTGATGTCGGCACAGATATTTTTTTTTGTCCTATCACCTGTAATATTTTTCTTAAAACCGCCTGACCCTCATGTGTCAAATCATCTTCTGAATATGTAAGAAGATGTCCTTCGCGGACATAGAACTCACCGTTAATCATCACTTCGCTCACATGGTGCGATGTCGCTTCCTGCAACACGACATCAAGTATCCTTTCATTATTCTCATCGGCAAGGACAGTATTCATGCGGAACTCCGATAGATCAAGAAAAACAATATCGGCTTTCTTTCCTATCTCAATTGTTCCAATTTCAGTATCCAACCCAAGCGTACGTGCTCCATTTTTTGTATGAAGCGTGAGCAAGTCATAGGCCTTATCCACAGGCAAACCGAACATCCTGAGAAGAGAAGTATAGGATTGAATATTTTCCAAAGGCTGTGCTGTCCCCCAATCACTGCCAAGTGCCAATGTCACATTGTGTCGGAATAATTTTTCAAAAGGAGGTATGTCTGTTCCCTTCCGAAGAATCGACATTGGAGACAAGACTAATGGTGTGCCGGACTTCGCAATAATTTCTACATCGCCATCATCAAAGCATGCAAGATGCGTCAGATGTACAGGAAAGTCAAAAACATGATAATCGGCATATAGTTGCGCTATAGATTTATTGAAGTTCTTTTTCACCACATCAAACCCATGCTGAGTTTGTCCCAAATGCAACATAACAGGCCATTGAAGTTCATGGGCAGTTCGGATCGTGGATTGGAAATTGTATGTCGTAAGATTTTCCTCGTCGGTGATAGCACATGCAAATCGAGGTGATGTCCCATGCAGCATTCGTGCAGCCTCAATCTGATCGCCGTTGTGCAAACCAATGACACCTCTCACATTCGCTTGTCGCATCGCTTCAAGTGCTGCTGAAAAGGAATGTTCTGGAGTATCAAAGCCATACTCCGCCACTGTGGTTACACCGGATTTGAGCGCTGCACAATAAGATAACCGATATAGATTCAAAAATTCTTCGTACGTGGCTTCCTTCCGTAAATAATCGATAGCAAGGCTGACAGCCGAATTCTTATTCCACCGCGACATCGGTTGTCCGGAAGTAATGTATCGCAAAATGAATGACTCGCCGACATGATGCGCATCCACAAATCCAGGAAGAAGAACTTTGTCGGCCGCATTGATAACTTCCGCAGTCGGGTGCAATGCTTTCAGGACTTGCACAGGTTTTCCAATATCGACGATACGTCCTTTCTGGATGAGCAAAGTCAATCTTCCCGCATGATGTTGTTTATCGCCGGCGAAGACGAACCCGTTTTCAATTATTTTCGTCGATTCATTCATCCTTACTGTTTTGTCCTATGCCAAATCGTTCCATCTTTTTTATCTTCCAGACGGATTCCAAGTGCTTCTAGCTCCTTACGAATTAAATCCGCTGCCCACCAAGCTTTTTCTTGTTTCGCCTGTTGTCTGACCTTCACATGAATGTCAATGAGCTTTGATGCGATATCTCCTCTACCTCCATTTGCAGGAATGAATTCGCCTGTCGCGCTGATCAATTGCTTTGGGATCGTTAACGCAGCATTCGCCGTATAAATCATTTGTACTGGAATAATTCCAAGGATCCTGCCACCAAGTTCACTGAAGCATATATTGATTTGTTTGAGAAAATCCAGAGAAAGTTTCTGTTCAGAATTGAGTGCTTGATTTGTTTCGCGGGATAACTCAAAGAGCACCCCCATTGCCAGCGGTGCATTGAAGTCGTCATCCATCGCTTCCATGAAGCGTTTCTTGTACAACGACAAATCAAAGCTTATTCCTTCTGTTCGTTTCTCGGACTCGGCTTTTTGCAACTCCTCTCGAAGATTACGAATAGTGGTCAATAGTTTTTCGTAGCCGGTCTTCGCACCTTGCAATGCTTCATCGCTGAAATCTAATGTACTGCGATAATGGCTTTGCAGAATAAAAAAACGCACGACAAGCGGATTGCATTTTATAAAAGCATCTTTCAGTGTCACAAAATTTCCAAGTGACTTCGACATTTTTTTCCCGTTCACCGTAACAAGATTGTTGTGAATCCAGTATTTCACAAACGGTTTTCCGGTAGCAGCTTCGCTTTGAGCAATCTCGCATTCATGGTGCGGAAACTGGTTATCCATTCCGCCGCCGTGGATATCGAATGTCTCGCCAAGATATTTCATCGACATTGCCGAACATTCGATGTGCCAACCCGGAAATCCTTCTCCCCACGGACTTGGCCAATGCATAATATGTCCGCTTTCAGCTTTTTTCCATAATGCAAAATCAGCCGGATTCCGTTTCTCGGATCGTGATTCCACACGTGTACCTTCCACTGCTTCATCAAGCACTCTTCCGGAAAGTTTACCGTAATTCTTAGACTTCTGCACGTCAAAATAGACAGAACCATTCACTTCATATGCGAAACCTTTAGCAAGAAGCTGCTTCACCATTTCGATTTGCTCGATGATATGCCCCGACGCTCGGGGAGAAATATTCGGACGTTCAATTCCAAGCTTATCCATATCTTCGAAATAACTGCGCGTATAAGCTTCCGCAACTTGCATCGGATGGACTTTTTCAATTTTCGATTGCTTCAGCATCCGATCTTCGCCATCATCTAATAAATGTCCTACATCAGTAATATTCTGAATATATAAAACCTTGTTGCCAAGATAACGCAGGTATCTGACAATCACATCGAAGGAGACATAGCTTTTTCCATGCCCAATATGCGAATCACTGTACACAGTAGGTCCGCAGACATACATGCCCACGAGTCCTTCATGAATCGGTTTGAATTCTTCTTTTTGTCGAGTGAGGGCATTGTAGATAAAAAGGGCCATAGCTGATCAGGTGTCAGTTGTTAGGTTTTAGGTATTTGGTTCGAAGCAACTTTTCCGTAATTCTTCCCGCTTCTTTCTCTCACGCTTGATATAAAGCTATTAAGCATTTTTTGTTCTTCGGTGAGCAATTGAAGAATAGGATCAACTTTATTTTTTGAAATAAGGTTTACATTTTCAGTAATTGTCAATTGAGTTTCAAGTTCATAAGTCGAGCCAATCTCTAAGAATCTCTTGAAATCAGGCTCGCTATTCCGGCTGCACCCTTCAGCAATGTTTGATGGGATAGAAACTGCTGCTCGTTGCAATTGAGTCTTCAATCCATAAGTTTCATCCTTAGGTAATAAACCTGTAAGCTCATAGACACGAACGACAATATCCATTGCTTTTTGCCATATAATAAGTTCGAGAAAATTTCTCATTCCAGTTCCTATCACCTAAAACCTTATACCTAAAACCTTTCACCCCACACCTTCATTTCATCCCAATCAATTCTTTTGCGCCGTTCAGGCTTGCCTCCGTTACCTCTTCTCCGCTAAGAAGTCGTGCAACCTCTCTAATCTTTTCTTCGTCATTTAACTTGCGAATAGATGATGATGTACGATTCTTTGATTCTCTTTTCTCCACTGTAAAATGACAATCAGCAAAACCAGCAATCTGTGGTAAATGTGTGATAGAAATAACCTGATGGAACTGCGACAGACTCTTGAGACTCTTACCAACGGCCTGAGCAATCCTTCCACTTATGCCGACGTCTATTTCGTCGAAGACAAGCAATGGCAGTCGATCTGCTTTAGCAAGGATTGTCTTCAACGCAAGCATAATGCGCGAAATTTCACCGCCGGATGCGACTTTCACCAATGGTTTTACATCTTCGCCGGCATTAGTTGAAAGATAGAATTCTATGAAGTCGATACCATTTGGTGCTGCTTCGTAATAATCGCGTCCAAGCTTAACATATGCACTGGTAGCTTCTCCATCGGATTTGCCCATCATATGATTCTCAATTTTTACATCGAATTGAGCATGAGCAATACCTAGTTTCGCCAATTCCGTACATACCGACTCACCAATCTTGCTCACCAATTCCCGCCGTTTTGTCGAGAGACGTTGTGCTGCAGCGGAACATATTTTCCGTTCAGATTCAATGTGTACCTTTAATTTTTGAATTTCATTTTCGAAATTTTCCGCCATCGCGAATTCTTTGCCGATCTTTTCACGCTGCTCGATCACCATATCCAAAGAACCGCCATATTTCTTTTTGAGAAGTGTCATCTGACCTAACCGCTCCCGGATTTGCTCAAGCCGTTCCGGATTGAATTCTATTTTCGAATTATAGGTTTGAATAAATTTGGTCAATTCACCAATGATCGCCGCTGCAGAAGCACATTCATTCTTCGAATCCTCAAATGCCTTATCAATTCCGGCAAGATCTTCTAATTGGTTCCGAGCCTTAACGAGAAGATCGTACACAGACTGCCCGCCGATATTCTCTACACCTTGGTGGGTGGGGTCACCTTCATATAATGACTGGTAGAGCTGCGATGTTGCTTCATAAAGTTTCTCTGCGTTCTCTAAAATTCGTAGTTCGTTTTCCAAATCCCCCTCTTCCCCTCTTCGCGGATCGACGGCGTCAATTTCTTTGATCTGGAATTCATACAGATCTCGTTTTTCCTTGAGTTCATTTTCTTTTCGAGTAAGTGCTCGGAATTCTGTGAAGAGTATCGTCAAATGATTGTATGATATGCGATATTCATTTACCAGACCATCAAGACTTCCGAATTCATCCAAGAGCCCAATATGTGTCTCCGATCGAAGCAACGATTGATGTTCATGCTGGCCATGGAGATCAACAAGGTGATCACCAATTTCTTTTAAGACGTTTAGTGGGACCGGCGAGTCATTCACAAAACATCGCGATTGACCTTTCATAGAAACTTCTCTGCGGAGGATGAGGTCATCTTGCAATTCGATCTCATTCTGTTCAAGCAATATTTTTACTCTCTGATTTCCAGCTATTCCTAAAATTCCTTCAACGATGGCTTTCTCGCTTCCTTTACGGACGACATCAGAGCTTGCTCGATCACCGAGGATAAGACTCAATGCATCTATGATGATGGACTTTCCCGCACCAGTCTCACCGGTGAGGATATTGAGACCGCTCTCGAATTCGATTTCAACGGATTCTATGAGAGCGTAATTGCGAATAGAAAGAGATTTGAGCATTTGCTTTTGCTCAAATGTAAGTAAAAAAGATGGAATTTCAATGAGATGAAATTCTTTCCGTATTCATTGATACCAGACCAAAATGGGCCGTTGCCTAGCATAATAGATATAACCTTAAGGCAGATAACGTCATAAAAAATCTCCTGACAGAGCAAATCTATCAGGAGATTCTTTAAAACTGATTGCAGGATAAAAGAATTCGCCGCCGGATTATTTCCCAACAAAAAGCGGCTTGATGTGCCGATTATACAAATTGTATGTCACATTCTGCTCAATGCTTGCACGAGCACTGATAAGAGCATTTCGATATTCATCACCCATCTCTGAGGCCACACGGAAAGCAATATGCACCAATTGACGGAAATTACGATCAAGCGTTTTACTGCCTTGGTCATGTTTCAGTGCCCCGACAAACTGGTCAGACGACCATTGAGCAACCGCTGATGGCTTGGGCAGTTTGCCTTGTTCAATCTCTACCACGGTTTCGTACGGTTTGCGAAGCTCTTCAAAACGATCAAACGCCAACGCATAAATTTTCTTCGCAATAGGAAGCGTATTTTTGTCTGCTGCAAGTCCAATCACTTCCTCCAACCATGTTGTTCCCGCGGTTTTCAAATGCACTCCGCAGCCAGTTTGCTTTAGTATTGAATGAATGTGCGGATACAATGAGAACTTGTCGCTCCCCGAGTGAACGCTGAGTTTTAATTCTTTTGGAAGTGCAAATTTTTCCGTAGCAATGGAAATGACTGCAACGTCTTCTTTGAATTCTTTCGCGAATGCTGCCACATTACCTACATAATCAATCCCCTTTAAGAATTTACCGGAAAATTTCGGCGCAACGGTCTGCGCGGCAATTCCAAGATGTGCTAAACCCGCTAAGAAAAGATATAGCTCCGACGGTGTCTGCGGATCGTACGCCTCATCAACCGAAACTTCTGTGATAAAGTTTCCTTCGCCTTTGTTCTTTTTAATATAGACATACGTCTTGCCGGCTTCCTGTAATGCATAGAGATATTTCTTGGCAAAGGTGCGAAGTTCCTCCACCGACACTTTCAACTCACCATCCAAGAGTGGATGACGCAGCGTTCCAGTTTGCGGTGTAATAGCCCTTACAAATTGATCAATCTCGTTATCAGGGGCAGCTTTGCCGATAAAATCTGCGACATCTAAGGTAAAAAAATCGCACGCTTCGATAAAACGATCAACAGTCTTCAAGCCGATGTGATCCGCATCGACAAAAAACGGGCGGGTCCATCCTTCAGCTTTCACGGCATTTGCTGCTGCAACACGCGTCGTCGATGGTTCAGTGCCAATCAACGTATGTTCGCGGTTGGATTTATTCCACACCGGTGTCACCTCAACACCTTTATCTTGTGCTTTCTTTAAAGCACGAAGCTGTGCTCGTCCTTCCAATCCGAATCGATCACCGATGCCAATAGAGAATCGCCCTAACACCAAAGTTCCAGTTTTCATTGTTATCCCAATTAATAATTGTTGATTATTTTTTTCTTTTGTAAGAAGAATCGAAGCAAGAAGTTCTTATATATAAAATGATAACCATTAATCACAAATTTTCATAGTATTATTTTCAATGATAGATATACGACAAGTAAGATTATCTGTCCCTTGAATTAATCCGTCGACAAATTCACTCAATTATTTTATTATATCGCTATTTTCTTCAAAGGTAAATAATCCTAAAGAGAGTAGACTCAGAACAAGAGATTAGTTCTGAGATGAGAGATTCGAACTTACATCAAAAAAGCGAATCTCCGGCATATCACCAATAACAGTATGGTAGTATGCATATTGAATAAATTCTGCCAAGCTCTCTTCCTCACGTTCACCCAAGTCGTAGGAAAACGAAGAGAAATATTGTGTTATCTCACCAACAGGAAGATTCTGCTGCTGTGCGACTTCTTGAGCAATCTGTAATTGTAGAAGTACACCATTGTTCTTTGCCGTGAGTAAGGCGTTCGCTTCTTGTTCAGTCATTTCTTCTTCACGTCCTACCCAGAAACCATGAACATACGGCAAATCGGTCAGATCATTCCACTCTTCGACAAGATCGAGCGTGAAGACGCCGGATTTCTTGTATAAATTTGGAAATTCATTCACCAACAACGCAGCATCAGCCTTTGCAAGCATTGCATCGATATTCGGCATCATCGGAACAAATTGGAGATTTTGACGAGATGAGTTATTGCGATACTTTTCTTCCAGAATGATCTTCGCGAGAATGATTTCTGAAGTAAAGCGTACATCAACTGCAACGCGATCGATGTTGTGCAATTCCGATTTGAGAACGAGCTGAACGGTGTTGGTCGGAATGGATGAGGCAACACAGATATTCGGCATGATACAATATTCTCCTCCGTGCCGTGCATAGTCGATAGGAGATAAAAAAGCGTTCCGAATTCCCTCGGAACGCTGGCTGAGTTTCAACGCATTTTGTGCGGGTATGTCTATGACCGGATCAAACGGAGATTCTGTTCGATCTAAGCCAAACAAGAGCGGCTTCAGGTAGAGTGCATCGGATACTGCAAGCCGCGACTTCATCAGGCATTCGTTTTTTGCGCAACTGCTTTCGTCGCGAGTTCGCGCACATAGTAAATCTTCGAACGGCGGGCCCTGCCTTCCTTTACCTTCTCAATTTTTGCAATGCGAGGAGAATGCAGGGGAAAGATTCTTTCAACACCGACCCCGTCAGAAATCTTTCGGACGGTAAATGTCGCATTGATGCCCGATCCACGTTGTCCCATGACAATGCCCTGGAATTCCTGGATACGTTCTTTATCACCTTCCTTCACTTTCACGTGCACGTTCACGATGTCGCCTGATTTGAATTTTGGTACATCTGTTTTTAGTTGAGTCGCCTCAACAAGCTTCAACTTATCCATTGGTGTTTCACTCCGCTAATCAATATATCGTATATTTGTTTTTTCTAATCTTCTTTGTTTACGAAGCAGAACTACCGCCCCGTAACCGTCTTGTTCTTTGCTCACGCTGTTCCATGCGCCATTGGTCTATTTCACGATGATTTCCGGAAAGCAACACATCCGGAATGGTCATCCCGCGATATTCTGCCGGCCTTGTGTACTGAGGACAGCCAAGCATTCCATCCTGAAACGAATCAGTCAATGCTGACTCACCATCATTCAAAACACCGGGGATAAGCCGTACAACTGCATCTACAACAACCACTGCCGCCAACTCGCCGCCTGTCAAAACATAATCACCGATGGAAATCTCGCGCGTCGCCAACACTTCGCGCACTCGTTGATCTACACCTTTATAATGACCACACAGCAGTATGAGATTCTTTTTCAGCGATAACTGCGTTGCAATCTTCTGCGTAAACACTTCGCCATCAGCTGCAAGAAATATTATTTCATCGTACTGGCGTTGCGCTTTCAGGGCTTCAACACATTCAAAGAACGGTTCCGGTTTCAGCACCATCCCTGCGCCACCGCCATAGGGTGCATCGTCAATGGTGTTGTGTTTATCGTGCGTATATGCACGGAGATCGTGCGCAATAATCTCAACAATCTCTTTATTCTGTGCCCGTTTCAGAATACTTTCCTGCAATGGGCTTTCCAACAGCTTCGGCAATCCTGTTATAATATCGATGCGCATCACTCAAGCAATCCTTTTAAAGCATGTATCGTAATGCGTTTCATCTTGACATCTACTTTCCGGACAATCGCTTTGACTGCCGGAATCAAAAATTCCTTTGTGCCATTCCGGACAACCCATACATCATTTGCTGGAAGCGAAAGCAGATCAGCTACTATTCCGACATTCATCTGCTCTTCAGTTACTACTTCGCATCCGATTACCTCGTCCATGAAGTAGTTCCCTGTACGGAGTTTTAAAGTCTTCTCTTTCGGAACGAATAGATATTTATTCCGAAACTCTTTTGCTTCATGCGGTGTCTCAATACCATTCAGACTGACAACGACCTGTTTGACATCAATTCGCACTGCGAGAATATCTCGCTGTTCCACTCTCGTTGTATCATGTCCCACCCACACAGATTGTAAATCTGCAAATCGCTGTTTGTCGTCTGTCAACGGGAGAACTTTCAATTCGCCCTGAGTACCAATCGGTTTGGAAATTCTTCCAATCGCAATCAAATCCATACAGAATATCTTGTCATCCATCCCGGATTCAGGACACTGAGTCCATCGAACTGCTTACCCAATGATATCTAAAACTGCTCGCTTGCCTTCTTTTGCGGCAACCGCTTTTAAGAGCACGCGTAAGGAAGTTGCTGTTTGACCGCGCCTGCCGATGACTTTTCCGATCTCTCCTTCAGCTACCTTGAGTTTGAAGATGTGCTTGTTTTCTTTTTCTTCTATCTCAATAGTGACGCTTTCCGGATGATCCACTAGATGTTTTACAACGAACTCCAGAAATTCCTTCATCGTTCCACCTCGGTATCAGTTGTTCTCCGGGCGTTTGCAGGTTACCTTTGCCTTTACGATTCCAGTGGACAACCATTTCAATTGTGGAAACTGCGTTAGTGCCTTGCTTCTGCCCTAACCGTGGATTAATGAACTGCTGTGGAAAAATCAGTTGTCAAAATCCGTTCGATGGAAAAAACATCAAGTGTATAGTCAGGTTCGCTGACTGTATTACGCTGCAGCCGGTGCCGGAGCTGGAGTTTCTGCCGGGGGAGCGGATTTCTTCTTCCGCTCTGCTCGTCGTGATTTTCGATCGGCTTCGCGCTTTGGTTTTTCAACCTGAAGCATCTGCCAGCGCTCCATCACACTCTTCACCGTCGCTTCATCTTTGCCCTGGCGCGTGAGTGTCCAGTGCAGCCAAAAACCTGTACGTCTCAGTAATGAACGCACCGTATCTGTCGGTTGTGCACCTTTGCGCAGCCAAAATTCAATACGCGGCTCTTTTAATGCCAAGGTGATAGGATTTGTGTGCGGATCGTATTGCCCGAGAGCTTCGAGATATCCACCATTGCGAGGAGAACGGGAATCTGTCGCCACCAACTTATAAATTGGATGCTTCTTCTTTCCCTCTCTCCGCATTCGAATTTTAACCAATGTTATTACTCCTGTGTTTTACTTGACTCAGTTATCAAAATAGTTATTTTCATACTCGATTGCTAATTCATCGGAAATTGCATGCCGTGCATTGCACGATGCATATTCCCTTTTTTAAATCGTTTCATCATCTTTTGCATCTCATCGAACTGCTTCAGCAGTCGGTTAACATCCTGCACCGTCGTGCCACTTCCCAGTGCAATACGGCGTCTCCGATTTCCATTAATAATCGATGGACGCAACCGTTCTTCCGCAGTCATCGATTGAATAATCGCTTCAACACGTACAAGGCTCTTCTCGTCAATCTCGGCGTTTGCCGGGAGCCGGTTCATTCCCGGAATCATCCCCATCACTTGACTGAGAGATCCCATCTTCTTGACTTCCCGAAGCTGATCCAGAAAATCTTCAAAAGTGAATTGTGACTTCCGGAGCTTTTCTTCCAGCTTGATCGCTTTTGCTTCGTCGAAATGTTCTTGCGCTTTCTCAACAAGTGTCACAATATCGCCCATACCGAGAATGCGAGACGCAATGCGGTCCGGATAAAACGGTTCCAGTGCATCTAACTTTTCGCCGACACCGATGAATTTAATCGGTTTTTGAACCACTGCTCGTATTGAAAGTGCAGCGCCACCGCGACTATCACCATCAAGTTTTGTAAGAACGATGCCGTCGAAATTCAACCGTTCGTGAAACGCTTTCGCCGTATGAACAGCGTCCTGTCCGGTCATCGCATCGACCACGAACAAAATTTCATGCGGCTGCGCAATATCACGAACCGCTTCCACTTCCTTCATCATCTCTTCATCGACATGCAAACGACCTGCCGTATCGATGATGACTGTATCTCGAATATTCTTGCATGCGAAGTCAATAGAGTTTTGTGCAATTTTTACTGCTCCAACCCCGCGTTCGGCATATACAGGAATCTCTATCTGTCTTCCCAACATTTCTAACTGATCAATAGCAGCAGGCCGGTGAACATCTGCTCCGACGAGTAATGGAAATCGTCCTTTGCTTTTCAGATGATTCGCCAACTTCGCAGAGAACGTCGTCTTTCCGGATCCTTGCAATCCTGCCACCAAAATGACCGTCGGCGGAGCTTGCGCTGTTGCAACATCTGCCTTCGACTCACCGAGCAGATTCACCATCTCATCATAAATAATCTTGATGATAAGTTGCCCCGGAGTAAAGCTCGCGAGCACTTCCTGCCCCACGGCACGCTTTTGAACATCTTCAATGAATTGTTTGACAACCTTATAATTTACATCAGCATCGAGCAAAGCACGGCGTACTTCACGCAAAGATTCCTCAATATTCTGAGGCGTAATCTTTCCCTGTCCCCGAAGTTTTTTAAATGCCGTTTCTAACTTCTGAGTAAGGCTCTCAAACATTCGCTTTCCATGGTCAATAGTACAACAAAACTTCTTTTGCCTCAGCGTCAGTAAAACCGAGAGCGCCAGAAGTTCATACGAGTTTACTTACTAAAAAATAGCGAAAAAAGGGGAGGCAATCAAGAAGTTATTTGGGATTTTCACCCCCGATGAGATAAAGATGCGACCGGCTTTTACCTAAAACTTTCTAGTAGCCAAACGTTCAACCGAGCACGCGTATAACTTCTTGCAGTGTTGTCACGCCGGTGAGCGCCTTACGGACTGCATCCTGCCGAATTGCCTGGAACCCGCAATTGACAGCCTCTTCGCGCATTTTCAGAATGGATTCCTTATTGATAATCATGTCGCGTAGTATTGGGCTAATCGTAACAATTTCAGATATGGCTATACGTCCTTTGTAGCCTGTACCAAAGCAATTCTGACAACCGCGGCCGTGGAAGAGTTTGAGATCGGATGACTCCATTGGTGCACCGACCATTTGAAGTTCATCGGGTGAAAGCTGATATTCTTCCTTGCAATTAAGACAGATTTTGCGGATTAAGAGTTGATAGATAATCCCAACCAGTGCCGATGCAAGCCAGTATGGAGGAATACCAAGATTGTAAAGGCGATGAATAGCACCGATTGCATCATCGGCAAGCATGGTGCTAAGCACCAGATTACCGGTCAGCGCGGCTTCAGCAGCTACAATACCTGTTTCTGCATCACGAATTTCACCAATCATAATGACGTTGGGATTCTGCCGGAGAATCGCCCTGAGTGCATCAATAAAGTTAAATGATTTATCAGCCGGCAAGTGCACTTGACTGGCATATGGCAGGCGAAACTCTACCGGGTCTTCAACGGTGATAACACATTTTTCCGGGGTCTGGACATGGTTTACCGAGGCATAGACAGTTGTTGATTTACCGCTTGCAGACGGTCCAGTGACTAAAAGTAATCCACGAGGACTGCGGAGCAATCCTCGCAATCTATCGAGATTCTCTTTACCATATCCAAGTTCGTCAAGCCGAGAAATGGTCGCTGTCTTCCTCCACAATCGCACCAAACATCGTTCGCCCGAAAGCACGGGAATTACATTAAGGCGAAAATCGAACGGCTCATTTCCATATATCGAAGAGAACCGTCCTTCCTGCGGTTTCTTTTTCTCAAATTGATTCAGTGTTGCTTTTGTTTTCAAGATACTGATAATAGGCTCATTCATTTCAGGGGAAAGAGATACAAGCCTCTTCAATGTTCCTTCAAGCCCAAGGCGAATCAGGAGTTCACCTTCAATCGGCTCGAAATGAATTTCCGTTGCACCGCTTTGAATAGCTCGAAATAAGATTTCCTCGACGATTTGATCTGCTGTGGGCAGCTTGCCAACGCGAAATAACTCTCGAATTTTGTCTTTCGAGAGGGATTTTACATCAAGCTGTTCGAGGGCAATCCGCTGCGTAACTTGCCCCGGCTGTCCAGGTGTCTGACGCGGCGGTATGGGTTGTTGTGGTGTGACTGCCATTGTTTTTCTCCGACAAAGTGACGGCTCAATGGTACCTTACACATTGAATCTTTTTCAATCCTCCTTCAAGAGACCGCTTTTCAATTTCTCACGGTGTTTTTTGAATGAAGATTGTTTCTGCGTTCTTAACTTGCTTTCTTCAACGCTTCTGCCCCGCTAACGATTTCGAGCAGTTCTTTCGTAATACTTGCTTGCCGTTCCTTGTTGTACGATAACGTCAAATCACGGATAAGCTCTTTCGCATTTTCCGTTGCGTTGCTCATCGCTGTCATTCGGGCGCCTTCCTCTGCCGTACTGGACTCCAGCAAAATGCGCCACATTTGGAAGTTCAGGTGTTTTGGCAACAGTACATCAATAATATCGCTAAGAGACGGCTCATAAATATAGTCGACCTGAGCAAGTGCGTGAAGATCCTTGATCTCATGAATTTGCTCCGGGGGGATCGGCAATACTTGTTCAACAACAATCCGCTGTTGGATGACCGACTTGAACTCGTTATAGACAACTTCCACTTTGTCGTACTCACCTTTGAGGTACTGATCTACTATCTGTTGAATGATGGTCCTTGCATGACCGAAGTGGAGACTCCCAAATATACCGATATGTTTCGCATAGAGAGTGTAATTTCGTTTCGAGAAGAAATCTGTTGATTTTTTCCCCACCGTTACGATCCGAATACCATCGGGTTCCTTCAGCAAATGTCGATACTGTGAGTTCATATGATCGATAGCAGCTTTGATAACGTTGCCATTGAAGGCACCGCACATGCCCCTATCTCCCGATACAACCACGAGCAGCACATGTTTGACTTCACGTTCTTTCAACAAGGGATGAATCGAGAGATCAATTTTAGTTACCAAACGGCGAAGGAGCTCGTTCATTTTGCGTGCATAGGGACGCGTTGAAACAAGCGCCTCTTGAGCGCGACGAAGTTTTGCCGCTGCGACCATTTTCATCGCTTTCGTAATTTTCTGTGTGCTTTTAACGCTTGTGACCCGGCGCCGTATTTCTCGAAGTGTTGCCACAGATTACTTCACCGGTACTTTAAACTTCTGAACGAATTCTTTCGCAATAGCATGAAGCCTTGTTTCTGTTTCTTTAGAAAGTTCTTTCGTCTCGGCGATTGCTCTAAGAATATCTGCATATTTCATGTCCATCATCTCAAGAAATTCCTGTTCAAATCGCTGTACTTCTTCTAACGGCAGCTCATCTAAATATCCATTCGTACCTGTGAACATACTCGCCACCTGTTTCTCAACCGGCATCGGGATATATTGACCTTGTTTGAGCAACTCAACAAGATGAGAACCACGGCGTAATGTCTGCTGAGTCGATTTATCAAGGTCAGAACCGAATTTCGAAAACGCTTCCAACTCACGATATTGGGCAAGATCCATGCGCAGACGTCCTGCTACTCGCTTCATAGCTTTGATTTGTGCGTTTCCACCGACACGTGATACCGAGATACCGACATTAATTGCAGGACGAACGCCGGCATTGAACAAACTGGGTTCAAGATAAATCTGGCCATCAGTAATGGAAATGACATTGGTCGGTATATATGCTGAAACGTCGCCTGCTTGCGTTTCGATAATTGGTAATGCAGTGAGACTTCCGCCGCCCAGTTCATCATTAAGCTTTGATGCTCGCTCTAATAAACGAGAGTGCAGATAGAACACATCACCAGGATACGCTTCACGTCCCGGAGGTCTGCGTAAAAGTAAAGACATCTGGCGATATGCTTGTGCATGCTTTGATAAGTCATCGTAGATCACAAGTGCATCACGACTGGAATCGCGAAAATATTCTCCCAACGTCGCACCTGCGTAGGGAGCGATAAACTGTAACGGTGCAGAATCGCTCGCAGATGCATGAATCACTGTCGTGTAATCCATTGCACCATATTCTTCAAGTGTCGCTACCACTTGCGCAACGGTCGATCCCTTTTGACCGATGGCGACATAAATGCAATAAACCGGTTTTATGCCTTCTTTCTTTGCCTTGTCTGTGTGTGTATATTTTTGATTGATAATGGTATCAATCGCAATTGCAGTTTTCCCTGTTTGGCGGTCACCAATAATCAGTTCTCGCTGTCCGCGCCCAATCGGGATCATGCCATCCACCGGTTTGATGCCAGTCTGCAAAGGTTCTTTCACCGGACTTCGAGCAATAACACCGAGTGCCTTGCGTTCCAACGGAAGGAATGTATTAGTCTTGATCGGCCCTTTTCCATCAAGCGGCTGGCCAAGTGGTGTCATCACGCGCCCAAGCATCTGTTCACCCGCGGGCATGGATGCAACACGACCCGTTCGCTTCACGGTGTCGCCTTCTTTGATATGCGTGGAATCACCAAAGATCACGCATCCGACATTGTCTTCTTCGAGATTCAATGTCATACCGAATACATCGCCGGGGAATTCCACCAACTCGCTCGCCATGACTTTCGAGAGACCATAAACGCGTGCGATGCCATCACCGACTTGCAGGACGGTTCCAACATCATATACATCTACTTCCTTTTCAAAACCGGAAAGCTGTTTTCGCAATATTGCCGATACTTCATCTGGTCGTACTTCTGACATTTTCTTCCTCTATGCATCTCCAGCATAAATCCGGCTGGATGATATTGAACAAATATTATTTAATAGGATACTTTCCAGAGACTATGCCACAGTAATCTCTTCCGCAAACCTCTTGCGAAGAAGTTCAAGCTGGCGTTTCACGCTGCCATCAAACATCGTATCTCCGATACGAGCTATGAAGCCGCCAATTAATTTTGAATCCAGGCTTACATCGACGCGAACTTTCTTCTTCGAGTACGCTTCAAATCGCTGCTCCAGTTGTGCTGTTTGCTGTGCAGACAATTCTGCTGCTGCCTTTACATGTACATTGACGATTCCTAATGTCACGTCCTGCAGACGAAAGAAGGCCTCGATGATGTTCAAAAGAATATCCTCTCGTCCCTTTTCAATAAGGAGAGATAAAAATTTTAGCGTGAGCGGTTGAATCGCCTTGCCAAACGTCGTTTCAAACACTTGCTGTTTCTTCTCCTTTTTTAGGACAGGACTCTTTAAGAACAGTTGGAACTCGTGCGACTCATTGATAATCCGTCGGAGAACTGTGAAATCATCACTCACATACTTCAGTATGCGCAGTTCTTCAGCGGTGGTCATCAACGCTTCGGCATAGCGATTCGCTGTTCGCAGATTACTCATACTCTATTAATTCTTCGGAAGTTGATCCATCACAGAATCTATGAGTTGCTTCTGCTTTTTCTCGTCGAGTGTTTCTTCGAGAATTTTTTCTGTTGCTTTGATTGCAAGATCAGCGACTTCTGCACGAAGCTGCAGTTTCGCTGCATCCACATTGCGTTGGATTTCTTCCGTCGCCAGTTTCAGTTCTTGCTGAGCTTGTTGTTTTGCCTTCGTTACAATGTCTTCCTTTAACTTTTCGGCAAACGCTTTACCTTCGTGGATCATTTTCTGGTATTCTTCTTCCGCACGGGCAAGGTTCTTTTCGTTCTGCTTCAGCATTTCCGCTGCTTCGGCACGAGCACGATCCGCTTCTTCAAGTGCACCGTGAATTTTTTCCTCACGGTCACTGAGTACCTTCAGCATTGGCTTCCAAGCGAATTTCGCCAGAACGACAGACAGACAGATAAATGTAACGATGGTCCAAATAATCAGACCTGGATTAATTTCCAACATGGGTTTAGCCTGTAATTATTTGATAGCTAGTGTCATACAAATGATGAGCGCAAAAAACGTTACGCCTTCTATAAGCGCCGCAGAAATAATCATGGCAGTCCGAACTTGCGGGGCAACCTCAGGTTGACGACCGCTCGCTTCCATTGTCGCTGCAGCAAGTTTTCCGATACCATATGATGCGCCGAGAATAACAAGTCCTGCTCCAAAACCGGCTGCTAAATATGCAATTGCTTTTGCTTCCATCTGATGAATTCTCCTGTTTATAATGAATGTATTCTTCTTTATGAATTAATGATTTTCTTGATGACTTTCATGATCTGTCTGAATCCCAAATCCCATAAACACTGCAGTCAGCATAGTAAATATATATGCCTGCAAAACAGCTACGAACAACTCCAAAGCATTAATGAACAATGCAAGGGCAACGGAAGCAGGAGCTACCGCTATTGATTGAAACATAAAAATGAGACCAATCAACGATAGAACAACAATATGACCTGCACTCATATTCGCAAAAAGACGGATACACAGTGCAAACGGCTTTGTGAAGAGTCCCAAAATCTCGATTGGAATCATAATAATCCATAAACCCCAGTGCACGCCTCCTGTAAGATGCATAAGGTAGTTTTTAAAACCATGTACTTGGATAGCTGAAATCTGAATCATAAAAAAAGCAACCGTCGCTAATCCAGCCGTGACCATTATATTACCGGTTGCAGTTGCACCATACGGCACCAATCCAATCAGATTCATGAAAAGAATATAGAAAAAAGTAGTGAGGAGATAGGGCATATATTTAATACCTCCCGGACCCATATTCGGGAGAACTACTTCATCACGAATAAATACTACCAGCATCTCAATAAGGTTGACGAACCCATGCGGCACGAAAGTTTTTCGGTATGCACGGGATGCAAAGACAGCTCCAATAATGAGAAGAAAAGCACAAAGCAGTAGAAAGAAAACATGCTTCGTCGGTGAAAGATCAAGCACGAAGATGCCTAAATGAACTGGCGGTAATTGGGGTAATTCAATATGAAAACCCGGAAGTTCAACTGTACGCGAGTCCTTGACATGATCGAGAAGGTGCTGAAAATTGAATGTCTCACCATGTCCAGATGCTCCATGACCTATAACTTGTCCGGCACTATCGGCTACGGACGTAGCATAATGCTGAAGCGTATCATGCACTATTGAATTCTCGAAGATCAATACTTTCTCAATCTATTTTTTTGTAGAAACTCTCTTCTGAAGATAATAAATTTCTAGTCCCAAGTTCATCACATAGAAAAACAGCAATGTCAGCATTAACGATGCAGGATGGAAGCCGAATCCTCGAATGAGCAGCAAAAATGCTCCCCACATCAGCATCAATCGTCCGACCATTCCACCTAACACATATTTTAGAAATGTTGTATGCGATCGCTCGAACGATGCCTCAATCGCCAAATATCCCAACAATAAATTCGCAAGACTCATGATGCTGCCCGCAATGATACTGTGCATTACTTCTCTCGTCGCAAACTCCGAAATCGGATAATAGGTGAGCGCTGCCGTACACATGAAACAGAACAATACTAACCGAAGAAATGACCAATCAATTTTCACGCTTTTTACTCGTTCGATTTCGTTCTTCATCCGCAATCATTGAAGCAACCGATTTAAAAAATTTTACAAATCCTCCAACCATTCCTATCGACGTTCCTACTAATTTTCCGATCGGTGCGATTCCGTATCTTTTATCAATCCAATCACCAAGGAAAAAGAAGACAACGATCGCTGCTGCTAATTGAAATCCTAGTGTCAGGTACGATCCATACTCACGATACGTTCCTTGGATTTCAAATTTTTTCTTTTTGTCTTGCGTTTCTCTATTCGGAGATTCAGAGTTCATTCCGTATGCTTGCTCTCCGATTCTATTCCAATCAGTGCTTCACTTCATATGTCGGGGATCTATCAGTCATAGAAACCTTACCGTCGAAAATCGACCCCTCGTCAATAACAAGGCGAGTGGCATGGATATCAGCACGGACGACTGATTTTCCTTCGAATACAATTTTTTCTGCGACATTGATCGTACCGCGCACTTTTCCACCAATAGTGACATTTTTCGCAGTGATATTCCCATCGATCTCGCCGGTAACGCCTACGGCAAGCGATTCACTTGCTGTCACTTCGCCGACTAATTTCCCATCCACACGTACGCTGCCTTGGCTTCGAATTTTACCTTCCACAACCGTCCCGGCACCAATTAAGTTCATTTCTTTGATAGGGTCAATTTTTGTAGCCACAGATCACCTCTAGAGATAATAATTAATCATATAAACGGATGGATCCACCGGAATTCCATCTTTCCAAATTTCAAAATGCAGATGCGGACCAGAACTCGTGGCTCCAGAATTTCCCAAGGTTGCAATTGGTTCACCTCGTCGAACAAATGAACCGGCAGATTTCAACAACGTTTGATTGTGCTTGTAGAAACTCAAAAAACCGTTCGTATGCGATATAATGACTATATATCCATCGTTGTATGTCCAACCGGAAAAAACGACGTTTCCATCTGCGGCTGCATTGATGATCGTGCCTAGCTTTCCGGCAATATCCAGTCCATAATGATTATCCTCGGGCTCGAATCCACGTGTCATATATCCTTCAGTCGGAAGAATTGCAGGAAATGAGACTGAACTTCGCCCGTCTGTTTCAGACTTTGTAGTCTGGGCTGGGATCATCCGCTGCGCTGAATTCATCAATTGGGTCGACCTCGCAACTATCTGTCCTTCCTGTAACAAATCACTCTTGTCTGCCTGAGAAGTTCGTGAAGTTACTTTGACAGTTCCAGAATCAGATAACGTAATATTCTCACCAAATGCCCGGCGGAGTTTGATGTTATAACTTCGTAAGTCGACAAGCTGCTCCATTAAACTCATCATTTGTTGGTTCAAAGAGACTAACTCTTTGCTATACCTATTTTCAAGTCCTTTATTCGACAATGGGAATACCTGACCTAATGGAGTATAGGTCAGAGCGAGCACCACGATCATTACCGCCAATACCGCGAAGAGTACGAATCCTGTTACCAATTGCCAGAAAGCTAGTTGGAAGCTTTTAGCTTTGCTGGCATCTTCATCCGGCACCAGTACAATCGTGTATCGGTTTTTTTTCGATTTATGGTGCTGACGATCTGCTGCCAAACGCTACTCTTCACCTCAATTGTGACTGATTTGGATGTAAAGTATAACAAAAAAAAGCTGAAAATCAAAATTATACATTGCTTGACTTCCCTGTCGATTTTGCGTATATTTAAATAATTGGTTGGCTAACTCCTGTTCTCTCCATATTGAATCAGCCAACCTCATGCAACCCAAAGAAGGGTTAATAGGGAATCAAAATGGCAAAGACAAAATACATCATGCACGAATGTGCATACTGTCGGCGGGAAACAAAGATGGAATTCATAGGCGGCCAGCCATCTGAGGATATTAACGCTGAGGTTATAAAGGTTTGGTACCGCTGCGGTAAATGTAAACACAGCGCGTTACTAACACTCTCTCCTGCAAGTCAGATGAAGAAGAAGCGTGCTGTTGCTATTAACCGTGAACTCTGCACACCATACGCCAAGGAAAAGATATTTTCGGTTGGCGAAAATATTTATCATTCAGAATGGGATGATGTCGGAAAGGTCGTCCGAAAAGACAAAATGTCAAATGGAATTCATTCGATTGTCGTTACATTCGAAAAGTTTGGCGAGCGAAAGCTTTTGGAAAACATCCAGGCATAATCAAAAATAATATTTAGAAGCAAAGTTGTGTAGTTGTTACCCTGAGCGAAGGAGGTGATTTCTTGGTCGGCATTATTTTAGGTGAAAATGAACCAATCGACCGTGCTATAAGACGTTTTAAGAAGAAATATGAACGATCAGGCATTCTGAAAGAAGTAAAGAAGCGTGCATTCTTCACTAAACCTTCGGTCAAGAAACGTATGAAGCAGGCAAAAGCAATTCGCCGGTCTCAACGTGCGGCATCAGAAGAATTGTAGTCACAAGAAAGTAACCAGAAAAGCCTCTCCAACCTTCAGTTGAAGAGGCTTTTCTGGTTATAAGCGTAAATTTTTTCTTATTTAATATCCTGCCCATCCGATTCCTCACGGTGCCGTGCCACTTCCATAAGATGATGAATGGTTTGAAAATCTGCTGAACGCTGAGAGTGCACTACCATCCATCGATTATCCCGGCGTTCAAGAATGAAGGTAGTAGGCAGATATTCGTCCATCATAATTCCATTGAGTGAATATGTCTGCCGGAGAATAAAGAACGCATAGGCACCATTGGTATAGACCTTGACATTCATGCTTTCCAAACGGTTTTCATACTCTTTGATTCCAGGCAATGCATGGCGCAATCGCGATTTTGTAGAATCGATCGGCTCTGTCATCCCCCAATATGTTACATAATAGACATCCTTATCAAAGAAATTGTCCATCAAACTATCGGTGTTCATTGGAATGCCGTTATAAGCTTGCTTCAGGCCTTGATAGAAATCAGCAATTTCATGTTCGATGAGTGCAGCATCTTCAGATATATCACCCGATGATTTCTTTTTTTCTGAGACACAGGAAATCAGCAGCATGAAGAGTAACGATGCAATAATTCTCATGTATTGCCTCTTTTCATTGTATTCTGAAATAAATCTTGGTCGTTTTCCCAAGAACAAAAAAAGTCAAATGAAGCAGCACTTTCTCTTTTCACTCTGCCTCTCACTTGATTCCTTACTGGTAAAAATTTCGTTCCCATTTGTTCTTGCGAATTTCTGCAATCATTCTCTCGCTCAACTTTCTTCCATCGGAAAATCGGCAATTCGCCTCAACATTTGCAACACTGCGCATTCCAGGGATAACTGTCGATACAGCAGGATGATGTAAGCAAAAACGTAATGCTAACTCGGGTACTGTTGCCGCTTCCTTGCCAAGAAGCTGTGTGAGCGCATTGGTTCGTTCTACAACTTGTTGTTTCCGATCATCGCGGAAGTAATGATTGCGGAAATCTCCTGCAGGGAATTTTGTCTCCGATGTAATCTTCCCTGTTAGTCCACCTTCGTCCAACGGCACGCGGACGATAATACCGATATTCTTTTCCTGGCAAAGTGAGAAAAGATTATTCTCCGGGGTTTGATCAAAAATGTTATATATGACTTGAAACGAATCTACTAATCCCGTTGCACCGACCTTCAGCGCGTTGTCCGGCTGGTGATCATTAAGAGAAATCCCGAAGAATCGTATTTTCCCTTGTTCCTTTAACTTGGCGATAGCATCTTGCCATTCAGCATCCGGCGTCCAATCGTCATCCCACACATGGAATTGTTGAACATCAATGGAATCAATATGAAGGTTTTTCAAACTGGTTTCAGTGGATTTGATAATATGATCGTAGGGAAATGCCTCACGCAGCGTTGTTCCCGATCGTGCCGGCCACTTTCCGTTTTTGGGAGGAATCTTCGATGCGACATACAATGGTTCCTTCCGCTCCTTCATCACATTTCCAACTAAATTCTCTGAGTGCCCATTGCCATAGACCAAAGCCGTATCGATAAAGTTCAGTCCAAGATCGACGGCGCGATGCAAGGCACGAATTGATTCATCATCCTTCGCCCCTTCCCATAATGTTCCACCGATGCCCCATGCACCGAAACCAATTTCTGAAATCTTAAGACCGGTTTTACCAAGTTTTCTGTATTCCATGACACTTCTCCTTTCTCAATTTTCTTCACCCGTCAACTTCTTCCACTTATCTTCAAGGGCTTGTTTGGAATTCTTTGGGAAAAACTTTGCATGGAGCTGTTTCAACTTCGCCATGGTGAGAGAATCAAGTTCTTCGTCATCATGATCTCTCTTGAGCATCATCTCAAACGATTGTCGTTCATCCGAACTCATTTTCGTCATCACGTGCTTCAGCCGCTGAACCATCTTGCGTTGTTCAACCGATGTCATAGTTATTCCTCGATGAATGAAAATTATTTTGCCCATTTCTTCAGAAACGCAAAAACTTTTGTTTTATCGTGTCCTTTGTAAGGATAGTCTTTAGGATATTCCAATTCTCCCGTATCCTGCGAGTGTATCAACTGGCCGTTTTTATTGAGAATAAAGATATGCGGATACCCTGCAACTTTCGGATACTTCGAGAGAACTCCTTGGTTCTCATTCTCCTTGCTTACATTAATCTTGACAACAACGTAATGCTTGTTGAGATAGTTTTCAAGGTCTTTATTCTGAATGAAAAGACTATCGAGACGATGACACCAGATACACCACTCACCGCCGATATCAAGAAGAATGCGCTTGTTAGATTTCTTCGCCAGAACAATGGCATCTTGAATATCTTTCTGTGCATCGCGTGCGGGATCAAACTTCTGGTGTTGCTCAGATGCTGGTTTGATGGAATCAATAGGTTGTGCGAGAATCAGTGAAACGGTTAGCACCATGAACGTAAGCATCAAGAGAATCGTTATTTTCATAAGTAATTCCTTGGATGGATGCGACGAAAGAATGAGGGACAAAAGAAATGATCCGGTTTGATCATGTCGAAAAATAAATTGTCTGAGGTATAAAAACACCTTGTGCCGAGGGCGGGACTCGAACCCGCACGCCCTTTGCAGGACACAGGATTTTAAGTCCTGTGCGTCTACCAATTCCGCCACCCCGGCAGGGTAAATGTAGATTTCTGATTTCGAATTGCGGATTATTAAAAAAATCCACAATTGACAATCCGCATTTCGCAATTTATTGAGGCGCCGGGCGGATTCGAACCGTCGCATAAAGGTTTTGCAGACCTCTCCCTTACCACTTGGGTACGGCGCCAGTATTTACATTATCAATGTTAGAACAAAAACCCCACTGCCTGACAGGTACTGAAGCAGCGGGGTATATTCAAGCATATAAGCTTGGAGCGGGAAACGGGGCTCGGACCCGCGACCTCAACCTTGGCAAGGTTGCGCTCTACCAACTGAGCTATTCCCGCATTTGTATTTCAATATGGGCATTAATAACGAAACGAGTTACACTCTACCCGCCAAAGGTGGACAGGCATCTGAGCTATTCCCGCTTGACCACCATCAATATACCAAAAACGTCTGCACTCCGCAAGAGATTTTTCTGATTGCTTTATCTTCGAAATTGACGGATCAGAGCAGCCAGTTGATGGCAGCTTTCGCATCTTTTTTATCTTGCACGCAGAAGCAGATCGGAGTAAGAGACCGCTACCGTTGCTGAGCGCTCTATTTCAAATTGCGCTGAAAGAAATTTCAATAACATTTGTGCCTGTCGTTTTCCATACTTCACAAGAACTTCGAACTCAATAAATGCTCCAAGTCCACGGACATCATCAAGATGGATACGTGCATTTTTATAAAGATAGAGTCGCCTCTTCTTCTCCACCACCACCTTTTGACTGAACGCCGCCGTACAGAATGCATTTGTTAATTTCGGATTGGAAACAGGAAGTACACAATAATCAGAGTATCGATAACCTTTCTTGTTCGGCCGATTGTAGAAGATCAGTTCTGCTGCACAAGTATTGATGATCCGCAACTTGAGCCGTCCGTGCGGGACATGATAATACACATCACGTTGACGGAGAATTCCTTTGGAACGCGCATGAAGACTTCTCGCAGCACGAACGGCATCGGACATTGATGAAATTCGAGCTTTTAATTCCAAATTCTGAGGCATAATCGATTCAAAAGGAAGAAGAAAGGAATGGATAGACGATGATCGTCGCATGCGAGCATCTCGACAGCACATCACCGGTATAAGAACTATTACCGACCAATTTCTATAATTTTATATTCCAACGTACCGGCGGGTACTTTTATTACCACGGTCTCACCTTCTTTCTTTCCAAGCAACCCTTTGCCTATTGGTGAAGTAACGGAGATTTTATTCTTCTCAAAGTCAGCTTCCTCAGGTGCAACGAGTCGGTACTCGATGGTCTGTTTGGTCCGCTGGTCTTGAATCTTAACAAGCGAGAGAATATAGATTTTATCTGTCGGTAAAGAAGCGATATCGATGATCTGCGTTCGCGAAAGGGTCTCTTCCAACTTTGCAATGCGTAACTCAAGGTGCTGCTGTGCTTCTTTCGCTGCGTCATATTCAGCGTTTTCACTCAGATCACCGTACCCGCGTGCCTCGGCTATTTTAGCAGCCATATCAGCACGACCGTTCGTCTTCATCTCACGAAGTTCGTGTTCAAGTTCTGTGAGCTTTTCACGTGTCAGGTACACCTTCCCGTTATTATGATCATCCATACCAGCTCCTTAAAACGAAAAAAATCCCCTCAGGAATATATCTCTGAAGGGTGAATGCAAAAACAATAGCCACCATCCTGTGGATGATGGCTATTCTAAAATTAAAGTAGGAGATAAATCAGTGAGACGCAAGAATAATATTAACGCCTAACTTTTTTTCCCTTCCACCGAGTTTTTTGTGTTTATCAGAATCAAATGACCAAGTTTATCCCGCTTGGTTGTGAGATATCGTTCGTTATGCTGATTCGGATGAACCTCGAGCGGGACCCGCTCCACAACTTCAAGTCCATAACCGGTGAGTCCGATAATTTTTTTCGGATTGTTCGTCAGCAAGCGCATTTTACCGACACCAAGATCGCGGAGAATTTGTGCACCTATTCCATAATCACGCAGGTCAGCGCGGAAACCGAGTTCTTCATTCGCTTCAACCGTATCGAGTCCCTCATCCTGTAAATTGTAAGCTTTCAGCTTGTTTAATAATCCTATTCCACGCCCTTCTTGTCGCATATAAAGAACAATTCCGTGTCCTTCCATTTCCACCATTTCCATCGATGCAACTAATTGTGCATTACAATCGCAGCGGAGAGAACCGAAGACGTCACCTGTCAAACATTCTGAATGGACTCGAACAAGTGTCGGTTTCTCCGGTGAAATGTCACCTTTGACCAACGCAATATGATCTTTGCTGTCCGTCTGACTTCTGAATAGATAAATTCGAAAATTTCCATATTGCGAAGGAAGATTTGTTGAGACAATCCGCTGTACGAGTTTTTCACGGCGTATTCGGTACTCAATCAGCGCACGCACCGTGATGATTTTCAAATCGAATTGTTCGGCAATCTTCAACAACTGTGGAACACGCGCCATCGTACCATCTTCTGCAAGAATTTCACATAAAACTCCAGCCGGATACAATCCAGCAAGCCGACAGAGATCAACCACTGCCTCCGTATGACCGGCACGGCGCAAGACGCCACCTTCCATGGCACGCAACGGGAAAATATGCCCTGGGCGTGCGAAATCATTTCCTTGAGCTTTTGGGTCAACAAGTGCGCGCACGGTAGCAGAACGGTCGGTTACAGAAACACCTGTTGTTGTTCCGTGGAGATAATCGATCGAGACAGTGAAAGGCGTTTCGTGAAGTGAAGTATTTGCGTCTACCATGAGATCAAGGTTTAATTCCTTTGCCCGAGTAGTCGTTATCGGCGCGCAGACAACTCCGCGCCCTTCCTTCACAAAAAAATTGATTGCTTCCGGTGTTGTTTTTTCCGCTGCAAGAACGAAATCACCCTCGTTCTCTCGATCTTCGTCATCCACAACAATAAGAATTTTTCCCTGCCGGAAATCTTCAATTGCGTCTTCAATGGTATCAAATTTTTCTTGTGCCACGTGTCTACGATTATAGCTTATGACTTTTTATCCTATCTTTTTATCCGATTCAGGTTCCGAAATGATTGTTGCGATCGAACCTCTGTCCAACTTTACTTTCACATTATCGGCAATCTGAACGAGAACAGTCTTCTCATCCAATCCGGCAATGGTACCATAGATACCGCTTGCAGTAATAACCTTATCGCCCTTCTTCACGCTCTCCAATAACTTCTGGCGATCTTTCGCTCGCTTTTGCTGAGGACGAATAATCATGAAATAGAAAATAAGAATGATGGAACCGAAGAGAATGATATTTGACATCAGACCTGGACCACCGTCGCCTGTTGATTGAGCCATGAGAATTGTGAAGTGATGAAACATAGTATCCTCCTATTTCTTTTTTATGAAATTGATGTGTGATATTCTACCGATGGCGATACCTGCAACCGTGCAAGTACCTTTGTTTTCCATTCCTTAAATCGTTTTTCTATAATTGCCTTCCGTGCCTCTCTGACTAACCATAAAAAGAACGTGAGATTGTGAATCGACGCCAGCTGCAACGCTAATATTTCCTTTGCTATGAAGAGGTGGCGTAAATACGAACGTGTGAAAGTCCTGCACGTGTAGCAATTGCATTCTCCATCAACCGGTGTAAAGTCCGTTTTATACTGCGCGTTGCGCATGTTCATCGTTCCATCACGCGTAAATAGCATTCCGTTTCTTCCATTTCGTGTCGGGATAACACAATCGAACATATCTATGCCGCGATCAATGGATTCCAAAATATTTTCCGGCAGTCCTATTCCCATGAGATACCTCGGCTTGTGCACTGGAAGAAATTGTTCAGTGAATTCCGTTATCTTGTACATTTCCTCCACAGGTTCACCTACCGCAAGTCCGCCGATTGCATAGCCGTCAAATTCCATTTGGATCAATGCACACGCGCTCATTTCCCGGATTTCAGGATACACACTTCCTTGCACTATACCGAATAACGCCTGCGAATGTCCGTAGATCGGTGAACTTTTTTCAAACATTGTTTTGCATCGTTTTGCCCATCGCACTGTCATCTCATTCGACTTCTTTGCGTATTCAAAATCACAGGGATACGGTGTACACTCGTCAAACACCATCATAATATCCGAACCAAATCGTTGTTGAATCTGAATGACACTTTCCGGTGTAAAGACATGCAACGATCCATCAAGGTGTGAACGAAATGTTACGCCATGTTCTTCAATTTTCCGTAAATCGGTCAGACTAAAAACTTGAAATCCGCCGCTGTCAGATAAAATCGGTTTTGTCCAACTCACGAAACGGTGCAACCCGCCTGCCTGTTCTATGATATCCATTCCCGGCCGAAGATAGAGATGGTAGGTGTTGCCGAGAATGATCTCCGCACCCATCTCGATCAGTTCACGCTGTTCCGTAGCCTTGACTGACCCTTGCGTCCCCACCGGCATATACACAGGTGTTTCAATCACACCATGGTCAGTCTCAAGGAGACCTGCGCGGGCTTTTCCATCTTGTGCGATACATTGATATTTCAAATGCTTCTAGCCAACAAAAAACCGCAGAAGATAATTCCTGCGGCCGAGTACAAAATAATATTCAAATTCTTCTAATAAAATATAGAGAGAAAAACAACGGATGTCAACTCGTTCTTGCCTGTTTGTCCGTTCGGCGATCTAAAATGGTAAAAAGAATAACAAATAGTAATGCACCAATCGCATCGGCAAGCATATCAAAATAGTCATATGTTCGGCCAGGGACATACAATTGGTGTACTTCATCAAAATAGCCGTAAAGACACGTAAGAAAGAAAGCAAATACAAGCGACCACCTTTTGAGGATTGGCAAAGAAGTCTGGAAAAAAAGCGCCCGACGACTGAACCAGCAAAACACAAAGAACACAGACATATGTGCAAGTTTATCCGCACTGATGATGGGAATTTTAATATGAGGCAACGTTGTAAGAGATGAGAGCCAAAAGATAATTGCAGCCCAGATGAACAATGGGAGTTGATTCCGAGAAAAATTCCTCAAATAGTACCACCAGCTTCTATGCTCTGCAGTACGAAAGGTAAGTATTCTATGATATCATTCGCCACTAGACTTCGTTCTCCTATTTTTTTTGCAACAGTATCTCCCGATAACCCGTGAAGGTACACACCAGCCCAAGCAGCTTCTGTGTCAGACATTCCCTGTGCCCATAAACCTGCAATAATTCCGGAGAGCACATCGCCCGTACCCGCAGTCGCCATGCCGGGATTTCCTGTAGAGTTGAGAATCGCAGAGCCATCCTTTGATGCGATAATCGTTGGAACACCTTTAAGAACGATTGTGACACCAATTCTTTTCGCCAATTCTCGAGCGGCTGTGATACGATGTTCTTCGACGTTCTTCGATGATATCTTGGAAAGACGAGAGAATTCCCCAACGTGCGGTGTAAGGATGAATTGTGCACGTAATGAATGGAGTTTAGATATTCCATCGACAGCAAGGGCATTCAATCCATCGGCATCGATGAGCGTCTTGCCGCGATACTCAAGCAATATTTTGAAAATCAATTTCTGAGTTTCAGAATTGAGCGATAAGCCTGGACCGATGACGAGTACATCCGCCCAAGAAAGTCTTTCACGAATTGCATCCAGCGCGGCAAGGCTCAGCGTTCCAGCGCTCGTCGCTGGCAACGGAAACACCATTGTCTCCGTCAACTTTCGCGCAAGAATTGGATACACCGACTCCGGTGTTCCCAGCACAACTGCACCAGCACCAGCACGAAGCGCAGACATACAACACAATGCCGCGGCGCCGGTCAATCCTTTCGAGCCAGCAAGTACCAGTACTTTGCCGACACTGTACTTATGTGCGTGAATTGATCTCTTCGGAAGAATTCGCCGAACATCTGACTTCTCTACAAGAAAAGTTCGCAACCGTTTATCTTCTGAGAGCACACAGGGAATGCCGATATCTACAACACGAACGGAACCAGCCAACTCACGTCCCTGATTGCAAAGCAGTCCGGACTTAAGATATCCAAATGTTACAGTCACGTTTGCACGAATGGCACAATTTTCCATTACACCTGTTGTGCCATTGATACCGGACGGGATATCTACTGATACGATCTTCACCTGTTGCCGATTCACCCATTCAATCACATTTGCAAATGGTTTGCGCACGGAACCTGTGAAACCGGTACCAAACATAGCATCCACAATAATATCCGGTTTAGGAAATGCTTCGAGAAGTCGTCTTGAATATCGTCGGATAGTGATCCGGCCCGTCGGTTTCTTGGCGAATGTCTGAAGAATCTTGAAATTTGTTTTCGCATCACCTTTCAATTCTGAAGGTGAAGTTACCAGCAGAACACTGATGTGCGCACAAGAATTCAAGAGCATTCTCGCTGCAACGAATCCGTCACCGCCATTATTCCCTTTACCGCAAATAACAAGAATGTGTTTAGATTCAAGTGGGAAATATTCTTGCTTAACACCCTCGGCAACACCGCGTCCGGCGTTTTCCATCAACAGCAATCCCGGAACGCTATATGTATTGATGGTGGTTTCATCACACCATCTCATTTCTTCAGCCGAAACTACATGTTTCATAGAAGTCCCTCACACTGTAGTTTAGAAATAACGTTGAGCAGTTTGAATAATAATCGAAGGAAATAATCCAAGCAGCAGCACAAGAAGAGCAGAAACCACTATCGTCGTCAACACTATTTTCGATGGAGGGATTTCAACATCGGCGCGTCCTTCGCGGAAAAACATAAGTACGACAAGTCGCAAATAGTAATATGCGGACACAAGACTTGAGAGCACACCGATAATCGCCAGCCAAACCATCCTGGCTCTAATTGCAGCGAGGAAAATATAATACTTACCGAAGAATCCAGCAAATGGCGGAACTCCAGCCAATGCGAACATGAAAATCGCCATCAATACGGCAAGCAAAGGTTGTGAAGAACTCAAACCTGCATAATCGTCCAACAAAAGTTTTTGATCTCCTTCATGTTCCACAAGACTGATAATAGCAAATGCACCGAGATTCATCACTGCATAGGCGGCAAGATAAAACATCACGCCCACTTGACCATCGAGTGTGCCCGTAGCAATGCCGGCAAGCATATATCCGGCGTGCGCTATGCTTGAATATGCCAGCATACGCTTAACATTCGATTGTGCAATTGCGACAATATTGCCAAGAATCATTGAAGCTGCAGCAAGGACGGCGAGAAGCTCGTTCACTTGTCCGCCAATGAAATCAAATGTTCGGATAAAGAGTGTTATGAACGCTGCGAATGCGGCTGCCTTCGCCCCTGTTGACATAAATGCTGTCACCGGCGTCGGTGCGCCTTCGTACACATCCGGCGCCCACATGTGGAATGGTACCGCAGCTGCTTTAAACGCTAATCCGATCAATAAAAACCCGGCACCAATCACAAACAGAATATTTGTTGATACGACAGCGAAGACATTCCTGATCATCGTCAAGTTTGTAGTTCCAACGGCACCGTAGATCAGTGCAATACCGTACAGGAGGAATCCCGTTGCGAATGCACCAAGCAAAAAGTATTTGAGTGCTGCTTCGTTTGCACGTTCCTTTGTGCGGATAAATCCCGCGAGAACGTATAAGCAAACAGACATAAGTTCAATACCAAGGAAGACGATAATGAGATCGTTCGCAGATGCGATCAACATCATACCGATAGTAGCAAAGAGCAAGAGGATGTAGAATTCACCGCGATGATACTTCTGCCGTTCAAAATAATTTCTTGAAAGGATAACTGTGAAAAAAGAAACGAAACAAAAGAGCGTTCCGAAAAAATTTGCATATCCGCCATGAAGCAGCATCCCGCCAAAACTTGACCCTTCAACCGTTAGATTGGCAATAGCAATCACCGCTGCAAAAGCTAATCCAATGAGACTCACAAAGTAAGTGGCAATCGGCCGTGTCTTGCGTACAGCCTCTACAATCATTGCCGCTAAAGCAGTGATTGTAACAACCATGACTGGCGCGTTTAAAATAATATCGTTCAGATAAGAATTCATAGTTCCATATTTAATTCATAAGAGTGAACGCTTACATCCTGAAAAAGAAATACCAGACGATTGCAAAAATCGGAATCAGAATCGGCAGCGAGTACCTTACGATATAGCCGAAGAAACTGGGACACTCAGCTCCCGATTGTTCAACGATTGCCTTTACCATAAGATTCGGAACATTTCCGATATATGTCATGGCGCCAAAGAACACTGATCCTAATGAAATTGCTTGCACATAACGCCAAGTTTGAGTCGTTATCTCCATTGCTCCCGGATGCAAAGGGTTAGGCGAGCCAATTGTCGCAGGGGTTGTTAAACCAAGCATCAAGTTCATATCATGAATACTGTTCACATTTGCTCCGTGCAAGCCAAATGCGGCAGTCAAAAAATTAAGATATGTCGGTGCGTTATCAAGCACGCTTGACAATATTCCCGATCCCCAGAAATATTGTCCCGGTGTTACTAAGCCGATACTCGCGGCATTCAGTTCTAACCAATCCTGTGCAGGAATCATCGTTACAAAAATACCGGCAAAGAGAATCGTAACTTCTTTGATCGGAATGAAGTTAAAATCGTTTTTTTCATGAATCTCTTTCTTCGTGGTAATAAACGAGGCAATAGCTGCACTCCACATAATTGCTTCCCTCAGCATCAAAGGAGCTGGAGATTTGATAAACACAGCCGATAGAATAATTATAAGAAATACGATATTGTGCAATCCCGATACTTCCGCTTCATCAATTTCCGTGACCTCCTTTTGTATCAGTGCTGATTCTTTTCGGAAGTAATAAAGGTCCAACAGGTAGAATACAAGGAGCACCATTCCTACGGTGAGTAACCATATTTGAGAGACTCGCGGGATGAGCCAGAAGAACGGAATACCTTTTAGAAATCCTAGAAACAAAGGCGGGCCACTAATCGGCATTAATGCACCACCGATATTACTGACGATAAAAATGAAGAACACGATATGGTATCCCTTGATACGGTACTTATTCATCCGCAGGAATGGACGAATCAACAGCATAGACGCACCGGTAGTTCCAAGAATATTCGAAATGACAGCACCTGTCGCTAAGAGCGCTACATTCCCGATGGGAGTCGACTTACCGCGTATTCGGACATGAATTCCACCGGCAACGACGAACAGCGATCCGATGAGTGAAATAAAACTGACATATTCATATGAAGTCAAGAAGAGGCGCGGAACATTGTGCAGTGAGAATATATAATACAGAACGACCACAAATCCCAATGTATACGCCACGAAGCGATAATTTTTCTCCCACCAATATCTGTTGATGAACGGTATTACAGCAATAGAAAGAAGTAAGAGAAGAAATGGAGCAATGAACCATACATTCACCGGAACAATTTTTACTTCTTCGAGAAGATAACCGAAAAAGTTATAGATCACTATGACTGTAACGGCAACAGCAGTAAACTTCCAGAGGAGACGTCGTGTGTGTTGTTTCATTTACTTTCCAGATTGCACTTGAAGTGAACCTGCAAATCTTATCGGCGATCCGCGCTTCACATTTTCCATTTGTTCAACGGTGTGTTTCACCAACGGAGCAGATTTACTTAAGAATGTTTTCGGAAATACACCGATCCAGATAACAAAGAGAACAATGGGAACTAACACAGCAATCTCACGTTTGGTCAAATCCGTAAGATGGTGTCCGCCATAAAGACCGTCTGAACGCACAGGCCCCATCATCACCCGTTGATACATCCAAAGCATATACACGGCAGAAAATATGACACCAAGTCCTGCAACAACGGCGAACCATCGATTATCAAGGAGGGTTGACTTGAACGACCCCAGCAGCACAAGAAACTCTCCGACGAAGCCATTTAATCCGGGCAAGCCGATGGAGGAAAAGGAGATAATCATCAGGAATGTTGCATAGACCGGCATCAGCTTCGCAACTCCGCCATAGTCGGCAATAGATCTCGTATGAGTTCGATCGTAGATCATCCCAACGAGTAAGAAGAGTGCACCTGTGGAAAGGCCATGATTGACCATCTGAATAATCGCACCTTGTAAGCCTTCTTCCGTCATCGAAAATATTCCGAGCATGACAAATCCCAGATGCGAGACAGAAGAGTATGCAACAAGTTTTTTCATGTCGGTCTGCACCATTGCGACAAGAGCACCGTAGACGATACCAATGACAGCAAGCAAACACATGAACGGCATTGCGCGCAGCGATGCATCGGCAAAAAGCGGCAAATTGAAACGGATAAAACCATACGTTCCCATTTTCAGCAAAACGCCTGCAAGAATAACACTGCCTGTTGTTGGAGCTTCTACGTGCGCATCGGGCAGCCATGTATGTAATGGCCACAGGGGTACTTTAATAGCAAAACTTAATCCAAATGCTGCAAACATCCACATCTGGAGATTAACCGGAAGCAGCGGTGCGACCCGGTAGAGATCAAATAAATTCGTGGTAAACTGTCCGCTAGGAACAGTAGAAGCAAAGTAGCCAAGCCAAATAATCGCAACAAGCATCAATACACTGCCGAAGAGTGTGAAGAGGAAAAATTTCACAGCCGCGTAAATACGATTGGGTCCACCCCAGACTCCGATGATGAAGTACATCGGGATCAACATTGCTTCCCAGAAAATATAGAAGAGGAACAAATCGAGAGAAGCAAAAACACCGATCATCCCTACTTCCAATAACAATATCATTATGGAATATCCTTTGAGCTGCTTCTCAATGGAATTCCATGTGCCCAAAAGAGCAAGAGGTGTGAGAAATGTCGTCAGCAGAATCAAGAGGAGGGACATTCCATCGATGCCGACGAAATAACTGATATTGAGAGTGCTTATCCAAGTAAACTTATGCAGGAATTGGAACCCTCCAATTGCCGCGTCATAGCCGAAAAAAAGAAAGAGCGAAACGAGGAACGTCACGATCGATCCACTCAAAGTCACCAGTTTAATTCCCTTGATATTTTCCTTTGGTAGAAAAAAGAGGACGACCGTAAATACAAGCGGAAGAAAGATAGTCGTTGTAAGGATGAACCCGGATGCCATTGAATCAATTCCAGTCAAATTATTTGAGTAACAACCATGTAATCACAAAAAGAATACCCCCGATAAAGACGACTGCATAAAATTGTGCCACACCGGTTTGAATTTTTCGCAAAGATTGAGCTATTGCACCAATAACCTTAGCCGATCCATTCACCATTCCGTCGATCAAAGTGACATCGACAACTTTCCAAAGAATTTCTTCAGAAGTTTTCACTGCCGGTTCAACAATCACTGCATTATATGCTTCGTCGACATAATACTTATTGAGTAATAACCGATAGACGCGAGGATACCGCCGCTGGAGTGAAGCTGCAATTTCGATGCGTTGTAGATATACCCAACGCGCAGCATAAATTCCTGCAGCGGCAATACCCACAGAAACAGCCATCAGCAAATATTCCATTATCCCGCCGGAATTTTCACCTGACATCAATTTGTATTGTGCAGGAGAAAAAACAGGATCAAGCCAATGCTCAATTCCACTCCAATGTGGAATTCCAACAAATCCACCAACGATCGAAAGTCCTGCAAGAATGATGAGGGGCACCGTCATCGTTTTGGGTGCTTCATGCGGGTGGAGATGATGATCGAAGCGTCTTTTTCCTTCAAAGGTAAGTGTAACCAATCGGAACATGTAGAACGCCGTCATCGCCGCGCCAAAGACACCGAGCAACCAGAAAATCCAAGAACCCTGCTCGCTGCTGAATGTCTTCCAAAGAATTTCATCCTTGCTGAAAAATCCGGCAAACGGTGGAATACCTGCAATTGCAATTGCGCCGATCAAAAACGTCTTGTAGGTGATCGGAAGGTATTCTTTCAATCCACCCATTTTCTGTATATCCTGTTCATCGTGCATTGCATGGATCACTGCACCGGCGCCAAGAAAGAGGAGCGCTTTGAAAAATGCATGCGTCATCAAATGGAAGATACCGGCGCTGAAAGCTCCAATACCCATTGCAAGGAACATATAACCAAGCTGGCTAATCGTCGAATAAGCAAGCACTTTTTTGATATCGTTTTGAACGAGACCAATCGTCGCTGCAAACACTGCTGTGACCACACCGATGACCGCCACAACTTCCAATGCAACCGGAGAAAGGGCATAAAGAATAGAACAACGTGCGACCATATAGACACCGGCCGTCACCATTGTCGCAGCATGGATAAGTGCGCTCACAGGAGTCGGACCTGCCATCGCATCCGGCAGCCAGACATACAATGGAATCTGCGCCGATTTACCAATTGCACCGACAAAGAGGAGCAGTGTAATCCAGAGAATAGTTGTATTCCCCATTGTCAGCATTGATGCACCGCTGAACACGGCGCTGAAGTTAAGACTACCAAACGTGGAGAATATTAACAACATGCCAAGAATGAATCCAAAGTCGCCGATACGGTTAACCACAAACGCTTTCTTTGCAGCGTCACCGGTAAATTTCTTTTCATACCAGAATCCGATGAGGAGATAAGAACAAAGTCCAACACCTTCCCATCCAAGAAATAGAAGAAGGAAGTTATCGGCAAGAACGAGATTAAGCATCGCAAAGACAAAGAGGTTCATATATGCAAAGAAACGCCAAAAACCACGATCGTCATGCATATATCCGATGGAATAGACATGAATGAGAAATCCGACGCCTGTGACAATAAGCGTCAACAAAATGGAAAGCTGATCAATTTGATAGGATACATTGACGCTGAACGAACTTGGTGATCCGGTGAACGTTGAAAGCCATGTAAACACGGTAACAATCTGCTTTCGCTGATCCGGCTCCACACTCAACATTTGGAAGAACACTATCAATGCATAGAGGAATGACAATCCAACCGTGCCGCTCCCGAGAATACCGATGAGCTTTTCACTCTTCATCCGAGACCCGAAAAGACCAAGGATGAGGAATCCCAGCAATGGGAAAATGACAATGAGCGGTGCGTATGAATTCATTTCTTCAGATTCTAACGTGTTTGTTTTTATTTAGATTGCAGATGACAGATTATCGATTCTGTTTTCCATCTACCGTCTACCTTTTACTTTCTACTTTTCACCTTCTGCCATCTACCAATTACTTTTTGTCTTCTGCTTTCATATTACCACTTCATAATATTGATTTCATCCAGATTGACCGTTTGCTTTCGTCGAAAGAGCGCAATAACAATTGCTAGACCAACTGCCGCTTCTGCGGCTGCAACGGTCATAACGAAGAACACAAACACCTGTCCTGTAGCATCGCCCAGAAATGCAGAGAAAGCAACGAATGTCAGGTTCACGGAATTCAGCATCAACTCAATAGACATAAATACGATGATAGCATTCCGGCGTGTTACAACGCCAACTGCACCGATAATAAACATCATAGCGCTCAGGATCAGATATAATTGCAGAGGAACCATAGTCAATTCAAGAGTAAAAAGGATAAAGTGATTACTATTTCAATCGAGATTCTTTTTCGCTAAAACAATCGCTCCAACGATCGCTGCTGTTAGCAGCAACGAGGTTACTTCAAATGGAAACAGGAACCGAGTAAAAAGTACGCGTCCGATTGCTTCTACTGTTCCTATATCCGTAGCTCGCGTCATTTCCATAGTCTGCATACCGCTTGGTATCATAAATATATAAACCAATTCCATCAGCACACCGAAGCCGAAACCACCAGCCACTACTTTTTTCCACGAGAAACCATCTCGCAGGCTGCGCTCATCACCAAGATTGAGCAGCATAATCACAAATACAAAAAGCACCATAATGGCTCCTGCATACACAAGAATTTGAACGACTGCTATAAATTGTGCATGCAAAGTCAAATAGATGCCGGCAAGGCAGAAAAAGTTAACGATGATATAGATAGCCGCAATGATGGGATTGCGTCGTGTAACGACCAATAATGCAGACGCGATACCTCCGAATGCAAAGATGTAAAAGAGAATTTCTTCGAGAGTCACGTTTTCAGTCCAAAATATTCATTAAATACAAAATACATCATTTTTCATGCACCCAACGGAAGAGTTCGGCAAGTGTCGGTCTCTTTCCGTACGATAATATCGCGATACGGAAAATCTTTCCCGCCACCCACATCATCACTGCTGTCGAGGCGATCATCAGAATGATTGTCGACAGTATCTCCCACACCGTTGGCATTTGAATTGAAACACGCAGAACCATGAGAGATGGAGTAAGTAGAGGGATATAAGATAGAATTTTGACAAGAAGTGAATTCGGATTTTGCATCACCAACATCATCAGTGCTAATGGCGCTACCACAAGCATACTGATATAAGCAGTTATTTGCTGTGCTTCCTGTTCTGTCGTAGCAGGAGAACCAGCCGCAACAAAGATTGCCGCATAAAAAACATATCCGAGAATTGCGTACACCAATGTGAAGGCAAAATATTCCGGCTGTAAAAGATTCATGTCCGTTTTCAGCGCCACTGCAACACCCATCAATGCGTACACAAGCATTTGAAGTATCCCTAATCCACTGAGCCCAAGAATTTTGCCTATCATCATATCGCGCGGTGTGCAAGACGATAACAGTACTTCTATAACGCGGTTCGATTTCTCTTCTACCATACTCCGCACTAATAATTGTCCCGATGTTAAGACCATAAAAACCAGCATCAACAGTCCAATATACGATTTGGCAAAAGTCTCACCAAAACTCGATTCAGATTCTTCCCCTTTCCCAGAAATCTTAATCGGTTTAATTTCGACTCGAGCAGTAAGCTTCCGAATGAGTGCCGCATCAAGACCACGCGACGATAATCTCATTTCCGTAATAACTTGTTCGATAGCTCTCGAAAAACGTTCTTGCACTTTGAAATTACCAACATTTTTTGTTCGGTATTCTACTTTTCCGCTGTCAAACACCGTTGCTGGAATAGAAAAATACCCCTCAAGAGCATCCGACGCAACCGACCGAGCGCCTTCTTCACGAGCTTCCTCTAATGATCTTTCAAGAGAAATATTGCGCAAAATATAATTAGGTTGATCATTCTTTAAGCGAAACTCACGATCAAGATTTTCACCCAATGGCTGTACCAACTTTTGCGTTCCATCGATGATCCCTATTCGAATTGATTCGTCATCGGTTTTGGAAACAAACAACGCTGGTAATATCGCCATCGCCCCGATAATAACTGGCATCAGAACGAGAGAAATGATGAATGCCTTCGATTTTACCTTTTCCATAAATTCCCACCGAGCAACTTCAAAGAACTTATGTTTCATTCTTGCTCTCCAAGTCGTTGCTTTGCCGTCAATTTCTTCGTCACTTTTTTCTTTGTCATCATCCATCGCACGGTATTGGCAATGGTACCAAGAAATAAAATCACAGGTGCCATCCAATGAGGGTTTTCGATAGACAAATTATAGATGAAAAATCCTGAGGTAAAAACTGCAAGCACAAGAATTGACCGCATCATGTTTTTCAAACGCTGGTCTTGGTTAATCTGTTCCACAATTTGTTCGGAACGAAATGTCGGGATAGGTTGCGCTGTAGCGTGTTCGATTTTTTCCGGTCCGCCAACAGCGTTGATAAAAATTGAATTTAACGACGGTTCGACAATTTCAAATTTTCTCAGTTTGAGTTTTCCTTGAAGACCTGAAAGCAATTCCGAACTTTTGGAGATATCGCTCAACTCAAGCTCGGCATAATTCTGATATACCTCGGCACGGCGAATGAAATCGAAACCTTTGAGAAATTCACCATCTCCTTCATACTCGAGATGAATGGAGTTTGTTCCATATCGCTTCTTAATCTCGTGCAACTCCCCGCTCAACACTTGTTTCCCTTTATTGATAAGGCAGATAGTATCGCACATCTTTTCAACTTGTTCCATTTGGTGAGTAGAAAATATGATTGCGACATCTTTCTGGCGGAGTTCGAGCAAAACATCTTTTAAAAGAATTTGGTTAACTGGATCGAGACCGTTGAATGGTTCATCCAGAATGAGCAACTGAGGACGATGCAAGATAGAAATGATAAGTTGAACTTTCTGCTGATTTCCTTTTGAGAGTTCCTCGATTTTCCGATGATATTCATCTTTCAACCCAAATCTTTCTAACCAATAGAGCGCTAATGGCTTAGCTTGCTTTGGCGGTAGACCTTTCAGAGCCGCAAAATAAAGAATCGTGCTGATGATTTTGCTTTTACGATACAGTCCGCGTTCTTCCGGCAAATATCCGATATCGTTCCACATTTCCTTAACAAAAGGTTTTCCGTTGAACGTTATCTCGCCACTGTCTGGCTGGATGATATTCAGAATCGTTCGGATGGCAGTCGTTTTGCCAGCACCGTTGGGACCAAGCAAGCCGAACAATTCACCACGCTTCACTTCCAACGATACTCCATCAACCGCTACAACGGTATCGTATTCTTTTCTAAGATTTGTTACTTTCAACATGAACTTCTGTTATTCTTTTTGTGCTTCTTGGTAATTATCCCGATTATTATTGTACTTTACAAATTATAAAATATCCGTAAAAGAAATTACGGAGTGTTGCGATAGATCATCCGCGGGAAAGGAGACGTTTCGCGTACATGTTCGGTTCCGCAAATCCAACCAACCGTTCGTTCAAGACCAAGACCAAATCCGGCGTGAGGTACACTTCCGAAGCGGCGCAAATCAAGATACCATTCAAATGCTTCCTGCGGAAGTTTGTGTTCCTTGATTCGTTCCAGTAAAACATCCAGATCGTCTTCGCGTTGGCTGCCGCCGATGATTTCTCCATACCCTTCCGGAGCCAATACATCAACAGCAAGTGCAAGCTTCGGATTCTCCGGATCGCGTTTCATATAGAATGCCTTCACTTCGGAGGGATAGCGATGTACCATAACCGGACGATCGAACTGTTCAGAAACCACCGTCTCATCTGTTCCGCCTAAGTCGTTTCCCCACTCAAACGGCAATCCTTTATCGTGAAGGATCTTGACTGCTTCATCGTACGTAATACGTGGCAGCGGTTTCTTCACATTTTGCAGCTTGGTTATATCTCGTTCCAACACTTTCAATTCCGCGGCGCAATCTTTCAAAACACTTTGTACAATGTACTCCAGGAAATCTTCCGCCAGATCCATATCATCGTTCAGATCGTTAAATGCAACTTCCGGTTCGACCATCCAGAATTCTGTCAGGTGGCGGCGTGTCTTTGATTTTTCCGCACGGAACGTCGGTCCGAAGCAATACACTTTGCCGAGCGCCATCGCGCTTGCTTCAGCATAGAGTTGCCCGGACTGAGTCAGGTATGCTTTTCCAAGGTCGAAGTAATCTGTTTCGAACAACGTCGAAGTACCTTCACACGCTGCCGGAGTTAAAATTGGCGAATCGACAAGTGTAAAGCCGCGCTCGTCGAAGAAATCGCGAATAGCCTTAACAACCCTGTGCCTAATCCGCATAATTGCATGCTGTCGCGAAGACCGCAACCACAAGTGCCTTCGATCGGCAAGAAACTCGATACCGTGCTCTTTTGGAGTAATGGGATATTCATGCGCAATCTGATACACGTGAGGAATATCGGAAAGCTCCATTTCAAAACCACCTGGTGCACGCGGTTCCTTCTTAATCTTTCCTTTAATCGAGAAAGAAGATTCCTGGGTAAGTGCATCGAACTTGTCAAAAACCGCATCCGGCACTCCGCCCTTTACCATGACAGATTGAATCACTCCGGTTCCATCCCGCAGGAGTAAGAAACGGACCTTTCCACTTGATCGTTTATTATACAACCAGCCGTGCAGCTGAACTTCCTCACCTATATGCTTGTCCAATTGGTCAATATAGATACGTGCCATTGTTCCCATTCAATGTGTGAGAAAAAATGTTTGAAGAATATAGCGAACTAATCAGACTTGTTCAATCGGAATGAAGAATTATGGAGAGTAAACTTATGTATTGGACTCCGGTTTGCTTTCCTCTTGTTTGTCCGGAAGTTCGACAAACTTCGCATCTTGAACATCTTTATATTCTTCTTTCGGCTTCGGCGGCGTTTCCGGCTGATCAGGGCGTGAAAATGGGCGGGACGACCCCTTGAATACTCTCAGCATTCTTTTTACGAGCGTCAGTACAAAATAAATCACAAACGCTACAATAAGAAAACGAATAAGAGAAAATATTAATAACTTGATCATACTATTTCTGCACCAGTGGATTGTAATACTCGACAGGCGCCTTATTCGGACGAAGAATCTGAGTCATGAGATCGTCAAAATGATCCGGATTGTTGACAAAATCGATGTCCATGGCTTTTACGATCAACAACGGTGTTGACTTGTAACGAAAGAAGAAATAGTTATACGCTTCGTTGAGTTCCTTGATATACTCCTCTGACATATTTTTTTCCATCTCCCGCCCGCGTTTCCTGATATTCACCATCAGGCGATCCACACTCGACTGGAGATAGATCACAAGATCCGGCGGCGGGATGGTTCTCTCGATCGCGGTCAATAAACTCTCATACAGCTTCAGTTCGTCATCGCGCAGCGTGAGGTACGCAAAAATCTTGTCCTTCTCAAAAATGTAATCAGAAACGATGTGCGAGTGAAAAAGATCTGCTTGATATAATTCCTGCTGCTGTCTGTACCGGCTAAGAAGAAAAAATATTTGTGTCTGAAAAGCATAGCGTTCAGGATCCTCATAAAACCTCGGCAGAAATGGATTTTCTTCAAATTTCTCCAGCACGAAGCGTGCACTCAAACGCTCCGACAACATACGTGCAAGTGACGTTTTGCCTGCACCGATAACACCTTCAATGGCGATGTAATGAATTTCAGAAGGGAGCTCCACCACTTACACCTTTACCTGCAGATCTATAGGGAGAGAAATCTTACGTACAGTTCTTGTATCCGAACAGCGCCGTAAAAGCTCCTTCATACTCAGACGTTGCATGGGATCGAGAAATTCTCCGGCAAGTTCATTCATCGGCACAAGAACAAACCTTCGGTTGGCAATTTCAGGATGCGGCAATTGCAATTTTTCACCGTTGAATACTTCGTCGCCATAGTAGAGAATGTCCAGATCGATCTCCCTCGGTCCCCAATGTTCAGCGTGCGTTCTGCCGAGAGTATTTTCTATTTCTTTTAATCTCTGTAGCAAATCTTGTGGAAGTAACGTTGATTCCAACTCGGCTGCCATATTGAGAAATCGTGGTTGTTCTTTTTTCCCAACCGGCTCTGTTTCATACACCGAGGAATATCTCTTCATAATTATTTGCCGTGAATTTGCTATTTCGACAAGTGCTCGATGTAAATAGTATGCGCGGTCGCCAAGATTTGAACCCAATCCAATAAAAACCTGAACCATCTCTGCAACCTACTTTCGCGTCTCTGTGAGCTCTACTTCGACGTGATCGATCACACCCCTCACAGGAGCACCCGGTTTGCGTACTCGTATCGTTACTGAGTTCACCTTAGAAAAGTTCTTCAGGATTCCTTGTCCGATGGAACTTGCAAGCGATTCAAGGAGAAAGTGCTTCTTATCCAACACCAATCTGCGAATACAATCGTATACACGTTCATAATTGACTGTATCCTGAAGGTTATCACTCTTTGCTCCTCGTGCAAGGTCACAATGTAAATCAACATCCACCTCGAACTTACCACCAAGATTCTGTTCATCCGTCAGCACTCCATGATATGCATAGAATACCGCGTTATGGAGGCGAATGATACCAAGATTTTTTTTCTTTTTGACCGACATACACAATTCTTTTCAAAGATAGAAGAATATAGAGAACCAATACCCGAAAGGCAATTTACATCGTCTTGAACTTGTTTGCTGCGTACAACAGTCGCCGAATGACGGTTTCTTTTCCAAGTAATTCCATCATCTCGAAAAGACCGGGACCAATCGTTCTTCCGGAAAGCGCCAACCGTGCCGGATGAATAAGTTTGTTCGGTTTGATCAAAAGCTCTTCAGACAATTGCCTTACTGCAGCTTCGATGGAGACATGAGAATACTCATGTACTACTTCAAGACGGTCGGCAAGCAACTTCAGACGTTCACTCGATTTCGGTTCCCAATTCTTTTTGAAACCCGCTTCATCGAATGATTCCGGATCGGTAAAAAAATACCTGCTCATTTCTATAAAATCCTGAGGAAAGGTGAGACGCTCTTTCATCAATCCGATGACCTTGAGAAGATACTGTTCCTCAATATTTTTCCACTTTTCTTTTTGAATATACGGCTTGATAAGCCGTGCAAGCTCTTCATTGGATTTGAGTTTTATGTGCTGCTGATTGAGCCAATTTAATTTATCCACATTGAACACTGCACCCGACTTACCGACACGCTCCAGAGAAAATTCCTGAGTCAGTTGATCCAAAAAAAAGATTTCCCGCTCATCACCAGGATTCCAACCGAGAAATGCGATAAAATTGACAATCGCTTCCTTCAGATATCCTTTGGCGCGATAATCTTCAACAGCGATATCACCCTGGCGTTTACTCAACTTGGACTTGTCCGGATTGAGCAATAATGGAAGATGAACAAGCACCGGCACTTCCCAACCAAAGTATTGATAAAGCAAAATATGTTTCGGAACGCTCGACAACCATTCTTCACCGCGGATAATATGTGTAATGCCCATGAGATGATCATCCACGACCACGGCAAGATGATATGTAGGAAATCCATCCGATTTGATAAGCACCTGATCATCCAGCATTTTATGAGCGATAGTCACCTTTCCTCGTATAACATCTTCAAACGTCATCTCTCCATCCATTGGTACTTTCATACGGACAACGTAACGTTCACCTGCAGCGACACGGCGTTCAACTTCTGCAAACGATAAGTTTCTGCAATGACGATCGTAGGATGGTGACTGCTTCAGCGCCATCTGCTGCTGCCGAACTTCATTTAATCGCTCAGAAGTGCAAAAGCAGTAATATGCCTTATCGAAGCCGATCAATTCCTTTGCGTGTTGACGATACAACTCCAACCGTTGAGATTGAATGTACGGACCAAAGCCACCATCTCGATCCGGACCTTCATCGTACTCCACACCGGACCACTTCAATGTTTCAATCAAATTTTCGACTGCACCTTCAACTTGGCGTGTTTGATCGGTATCTTCGATGCGAAGAATAAATTTGCCAGCATGATGTTTTGCGAAAAGAAAGTTGTAGAGCGCTGTACGCAGTCCACCGACATGGAGATATCCGGTTGGACTTGGCGCAAAGCGAACACGAACCTGTTTTTCCATAAACATTTACTCTTTTGATACAAAAAAAGCGTCCCGAAGACTCGAGACGCTTGTCCACCTTTCAGGACTACCTGCTGAACGAATTCCCGATGTTTTTTTATCAGGACTCCGCTTAGCGGAGAGAGAGGGATTCGAACCCTCGATAGCAGTTACCCACTATGCAGGTTTAGCAAACCTGTGCCTTCAGCCACTCGGCCATCTCTCCGAGCTGAATTTCTTGCTTTAATTAAACGAAAAGAACCGCTAAATGCAATGCGATTCTATTGATTGCGGAGAGCGAGGGATTCGAACCCCCAAGGGCTTGCGCCCGCCAGTTTTCAAGACTGGTGCAATAGCCGTTCTGCCAGCTCTCCAGTTAATTTATTTTGATCATAAGGGCTTGCGCCGTCCCGACTTTCAGTCGGGATAGCCGTTCTGTTCACCTGCCGTAGTGCTTTTACGTAGGCGGGCCAGATCTCCGAACAATTTTTTCCAATTGATATTTGAATCTGATCTATGATTAAGATAAGGAAAGATGATACTTGAATCAAGAATGGAAGACGTAAGTGACATCTAAGAACTCACTTAGTCAACGAATATCAGACTACTTTTTTATCGTTCGTCGAAATCGATAAAATGTTATACTGATTCCTTGTCCCAGGATGCCGCCTACAATATCTATTCCTACATCCACAACTGAAGATGTACGTGATATGACAAACGCTTGATGGTATTCATCTGCTGCTGCAACCAAAATTACAATCACCAATGAATAAAATACCCACCACCAATATCTTTGAAATTGCATAGTGTTGCGAAAAGAATGAAAGAGCAAGAGACTCGCGATGCAATACTCAGTCACATGAGCTGCTTTACGGACAAAGAAATGAATGGTGTTAATTTCTCTGGCATTTATACGAGGCACGAGAAAGCGGAGTAGGCGTTCAAGAATTCGAGAAGTATTCTCTGCCGAAAAAGACTCTGTTGACAGAAGAAAGATGCAACAGAGCCAGAGAACGACCGGTAACCAACTTTTTATAATATGTACAGTTTTATTCATTTGGGAAAAGATTGCGAAGTATTTTTGTCGTTCGTGGCTATTCTTCAAGCATCATCGTCACAGCATCGACTCTACCAAGCGGTGCTGAAAGCTGCACTCCCTGGACCATCGAACGAACCTGTTGATACGTTTCTCTGGCAATCTTCACACCTTCACGAAATGCCTCTTCCTTCGATGTTGTCTTCCGCATTCGTTCCAGAATTTTTGTCGGCACTGACGCCCCGGGCACTTCGTTATTCATGAATTCAGCATTGCGATATGAGACAAGCGGCCAGATACCACAGAGAATCGGCAATTTGATGTGTTCAATTCTCTTAAGAAATCGTTCAAGAATTTTCAAATCAAAAACCGGTTGCGTTATCATATATTCCGCGCCGGCTTGAATCTTCCAATCAAGACGACGCAGTTCTTCATCAAGATTAATGGCGCCAGGATTCACTCCAACCGCTATCGAAAATCCTGTTGGTTCGCCGATAGGATTACCAGCGAAGTCAAGTCCATGATTCAAACGGTTAATCAGATTGGTCAGACCTATGGCATCGACATCAAAGACCGCTGTGGCATCGGGATAATTGCCTAGTTTTGGAGGATCGCCGGTAATTGCCAGAATATTCCGAACTCCCAGTGCCCACGCTCCGAGTAAATCCGATTGCATCCCGATAATGTTGCGGTCACGACAAGCGATATGAAGCACCGGTTCGATACCAACTGTATTGTGAATTTGTACTGCCATCGCCAAAGCCGACATCCGCGCTGTAGCGCGCGGCCCGTCAGGAATATTAATAGCATCGATACCATATTCGTACAATGTCTTTGCTTTTGCTATCTCTTTTTCTGCAGAGATTCCTTTTGGAGAAACAAGCTCGACAAGTTTAACGAATTCATTGCAAACTAACTTTTTTGAAAGACGAGATTTTTCTTCCTTCTGATACACGCGTACTTGCTCGGGTTTCTCAATTTTGAGTGTCTCAACTTTCACGTCCATCCGTTTCGATGGTTGCAGCGCATGCACAGCACGGCGAATCGCTTTGATGTGCGTCGGATTTGTTCCACAACATCCCCCAACAATCGATGCACCTGTTTGAATAAAGCGCTTGGCATATTCTGCCATATATTCTGGTGAAGTCATATAGAGATTTCTGCCGCCGATGTTTTGCGGTAAGCCTGCATTGGGTTGAACCGAAAGCGGCAGTGTCGTCAATTCCCGCAGACGTTCGAGTGCTTCCAACATCAACCGTGGACCTTCCGAACAATTCAATCCTATTGCATCGACATGATATGGAGAGAGTCCTTCTACAAACCGCCGAAGTGATTCACCAGAGAGAAGATTGCCTTCGCTATTGATTGTTACTTGAGCAACAATGGGAATATCCGCATTCAGCTCACGAACAGCTCGTACTCCCTGGATAAGTTCCTCTATTAAACTAAACGTTTCAAATACAATGAGGTCAACGCCTCCATCAAGTAATCCCTTGATCTGCTCAGCAAAGGTATCTCTTGCCTCATTAAACGACAATTTACCAAGAGGTTCAATTTGGACTCGAAGCGGCCCTACCGATCCGGCAACCAGTGCAAAATCTTTCGCAACAGATTTTGCTAACTGCGCTCCTTTGTAATTAATCTCGTATACTTTTGATTCAAGTCCATGAGGAGCAAGAGCAAACTTATTAGCACCAAACGTATTTGTTTCGATAACATCGGCACCCGCATTAACATAATCCCGATGTAATTCTATCACCAATTCCGGATTTGTCAGATTGAGTTCTTCAAAGCACCGATTAATATAGATGCCCTTGTCGTACAGATACGTTCCAGTCCCGCCATCGAAAACAATGATTTCACTTTGAAGCCGTTCTTTGAAAGATTTCATTCTATGAGTTCCAAACAGAATTGTTGCAATTCTTTGATACCAAGATAGGAATATAATGACCGCACTTCAAGCGGACTATCAAGAAGAACAATAACAAATGAACATATGGCTCTGCGGAAGAAAAGCAAACGCTATTGTTGTTTCCGCGTCAGAAGAACCTGTTTTACTTCTTCAAGCTGGTTCACTGTATTCACACCTATGATTTCTTCCACGTGCAGGGTCTTCAACGCTGAGACCTTCCATTGACGTTTCCAGAAATACTCAAACACGTCGGTCAGGTAATATTCATTCTGAACATTTTGCGGTGTGATATGTTTCAACCCATCAAAGAGTTTCTGTCCGTTAAACACATAAATTCCGGAATTGATCTCCTTCACCTGGCGTTCTTCTTCGGTCGCATCTTTGTGCTCAACAATTTTTTTTACCGAACCATCACTGTTGCGAATAATACGACCATACCCTGTCGGATCAGCAAAATCGGCGGTTAATATAGTTGCCGACACTGCTGTTTGATGATGATGGTCAATGAGTTCCTGCATACTATCGGCAGTGAGCAATGGAACATCCCCGGACAGGACAACGACATCGCCGGTAAAATCTTTAAGCGTCTCTTCAGCTTGCATAATTGCATGGCCTGTTCCGAGCTGTTCTGCCTGCACGGCAATTTCGACATTCGGATGAGAATCCTGGAGATACTGAATGACCGTGTCACGCTGGTATCCGACGATCACGATCACACGAGAGGCTTTTAACATCTTCGCGAGATCAACAACATAGTGCACCATCGGTTTGCCGAGTACTTCATACATCACCTTGGCTTTGGATGAATCTTTCATGCGCGTTCCCTTCCCTGCAGCCATAATAACTGCCGCAAGTGGACGCTGAATTTGAGAGGTAGCGTTCTTCTGCATCGTTGACTAAGGTGTGATGGGAATGAGGGAATTGTCAATCAGTCGTGTAGTGCCGAACCGCACTGCAAGCGCCACTAAAATTTCAGGCTGATTGAGATGCTCCGTTTCGGAAAAAGTGGCGGGATCGACGAATGCAATATAATCAATCTGTGATGGTGCACCGGATTGGATAATATTCAGCATTTCCTTCCGCAATAATGCAATCGAACGTTCGCCCTGCCGGATCCGCTCTGCTGCATGTTGAAGTGAACGGAATAGTACCAATGCACTCTTTCGCTCGGCTTCATTTAAGTACATGTTGCGCGAGCTCATTGCCAACCCGTCTGCTTCTCGAACAATCGGTGCAATAATAATATCAATATCAAAGTTTAAATCCCTAACCATTTTTTGGATGAGGAATGCCTGCTGTGCATCTTTTTGCCCGAAGACTGCTATATGCGGCTTTGTGATGTTCAGAAGTTTCGCCACGACTGTTGTCACACCCTGAAAATGTTTAGGACGAAACGCCCCTTCCAATATATTTGATACTCCTTCGACTTCAACGATACTGCTGAACCCCGTTGGATATATTTCTTCAGCGTCAGGATAGAAGATAATGTCCGAACCGGCATTGTGAGCGACAACTTTGTCATGCTCGAAATCTCTGGGATAACGAGCAAAGTCTTCGTTTGGGCCAAACTGTGTTGGATTGACAAAGATCGTTGTAATGACAATATCCGCGAGAGAACTGGCACGTTCAATAAGAGTCGTGTGTCCGTTGTGCAAATATCCCATAGTCGGGACAACCGCAATTTTCTTCCCTTCACACCGGAACTTCTCAGAGACTTCCTGCATCTCCCGGATAGTCTTCAGAATTTGGAAAGGCAACTCAGACTTCATCGATCAGCCTATGAGATGACGCAGCACCTTAGTGACTGTTTCCTTGAGCTCTTTTCGATGTACAACTAAGTCAACGAATCCTTTATCTAATAGAAATTCTGAACGCTGGAATCCTTTCGGTAAATCCTTGCCAATCGTTTGTTTTATAACGCGGGGACCGGCAAAACCGATCAGCGCAGCAGGTTCGGCAATGTGCACATCGCCCAGCATGGCAAAGCTTGCTGTGACGCCGCCGGTTGTTGGATCTGTAAGAATGGAAATATACGGTACACCGGCATCGGAAAGTTGTGCAAGCTTTGCGCTCATCTTCGCCATCTGCATTAGAGATAAGGCTCCTTCCATCATCCGTGCACCGCCAGTAGATGAGATGATAATTAACGGTTGTCTCTTTTTGCGTGCGATTTCAGTAGCGCGGGCAATTTTCTCGCCAACGACAGAACCCATGCTTCCGCCAATGAACGTAAAATCCATGCAGGCAACCACTACAGGAATTCCGTTCATTATTCCTTCACATGTCCTTACAGCATCAAAGAGCCCTGTCTTTTTGATGGTCGCGGAGATACGGCCTGCATACGGTTTCGTATCTACGAATCCCAATGGATCGACGGACCGCATTTTTTTATCCATCTCCTTGAAATTCCCGCCGTCAAGCAAGATCTCGAAATACTCTTTGCTGCCGATCCGAAAATGGAAATTGCATTTAGGACATGTGAACAGATTTTGTTCTAACTGTTTCTTGTGGATAATCTCGCTGCAGCCATTACATTTTGTCCACATGCCATCCGGAATATCTTTCTTCTGCCCATCCGGCGAGATATTTTCTTTTGATCGTTTGAACCACGCCATAGATATCTCCTTCACCTATCATGAATCAATTTATCCATTTTCACATGTGTCCGTATGACGAAATCTTTCAAGTACATCGGTTCTAGATTTTCGGGAGCATTCTTCACGCCGTCCTTCAGTTTTTTGATGGCAATACGCGCTATGACATCCCCGCGACAATATAAGAGAATATTTTCAATAGCTCGACTTTTATCTGATATCTTCTTCACTTCATCAATTCTGTCTGTAACAATCATCGTTTCCCATGTAATATCAGAAAGCGCTGCAGAAAAATTTCCGATTTGCACAGGAAGAAATTCACAAAACATACCGTTCGTTTTTTCGTATGCACCAAAATAATAATCCCCCTGCTTTGCATCAACACACACAACAACTCTGCCGATTTGCGGATGGGACACGAATACCGCCTCCGCAACAGACTCAAACGCCGGAACTGCGATCAGAGGTTTCCCCAAAGCATAGCATAATCCTTTTGCAGTGCTCAATCCGATGCGGAGTCCTGTAAAAGAACCGGGACCGATTGAAACTGCAACACCATCTATTTGTGACAATGTGATTTTCTGATCTTCGCATACTCCTCGAACCAACGTCAACAGTTTCTCCGAATGAATATGCGATTCAACAAGCGATCGCTCAACGTGCAAACCTGATTCATTTGTCAATCCGACTGAACAAACAGCAGTCGATGTTTCGATACCAAGAACCGTCATTGTTTTCCCACTTCATGAATTTCAATCCGACGCTCGTTCTCATCTGCTCCCACCGATAGTCGGACGTCATACCTTCGATCCGGCAGGAGATCGCCCAGCATTTCTGCCCATTCAACAAGACAAATGCCGTCTCCCCGAAGAAATTCCTCGTACCCAAGATCATACAACTCGGTTAGAGATTTTACGCGGTACAAATCAAAATGGTACATCAAAAGTTCATTTCCGCTTTTATCCATACCATCATATCTGTTGAGAATAACGAAGGACGGACTCGTTGCTGGTGTATGTGCCTTAAATGTACGGCATACACCTTTCACAAACTGCGTCTTTCCACTTCCCAAATCACCATACAGTGCCACGACATCACCGCGCCGCAAGTTACCGGCAAATGCACCTGCAAAGGAAATTGTTCCCTCTGTCGATGTGGTTGTGTGCGCCTCGATCATTTTGATTCAAACTTCACAATGGGCAAAATCATTTCCTCCATTGAAATACCGCCATGCTGGAAGCTGTCACGGTACTGGCCGAGATACTTATTATATTCTGTCGGATACACAAAGAAATAGTCTTCTTTTGCCATCACATAATTTGTTGTGACGCTGCCCCGCGGCAACTTGTATTCTATTGGGCTTTTAACAAAGACTGCTTGTTTGCTGTCTACTTTCAGATTTCTACCAAACTTGAATCGTAGATTTGCCGATGCTTCCCGATCGCCGATCACCTTCGAACCGCGCATGCAACGGACACTTCCGTGGTCTGTCGTAAGGATGATCTTTACGTTCTTCTGCGTTGCGAGTGTTTTGAGCATACCAAAAAGCGACGAATGCTGAAACCACGTCCGCGTAAGCGAACGATACGCCGCTTCGTCTGGAGCAATTTCTTTGAGGAGCGCTGAATCTGAGCGCCCATGTGCAAGCATATCAACAAAATTTACAACGACAGATGTCAATCGGCTTTTTGTGTAAGAAAGGATGTTCCCTTCAAATTGCCTGCCAAACTCGGCATCTAAAATTTTTACGTACTTCGACTCTGGCTTCAACTGGATGCGTTTACGATCCAAGAGCTTATCTATCAGCTGGTGTTCAAATCTGTTCCGGCTGTTTTCGTCGTGATCATCTTCAGACGACCATAATTCAGGGAATTGCTTTTCGATTTCGATTGGAAAGTATCCGCTAAAAATTGCATTGCGTGCATACGGAGTCGCTGTGGGAAGAATACTGAAATAATACTGTTTATGAAAGGTGAAGTATTCTGCGAGGAGTTCTTCCATAATGAGCCATTGATCGAGCCGTAAACAATCGATCACAAAGAAAAATACCGATGTGTGCTCATTCAGTTCAGGAAGCACGCACCGCTCCACGATGTCGGGCGAGAGCATGATCGGACGTTTCGAATCCTCGATCCATCGGTGATAGTTACGTTCGACAAATTTGCCAAACTCCGAATTACATTCGCGCTTCTGATCCTGAAGGGTCTGCCGGAGTCCTATTTCGGGATGAGCATCCAATTCCATATCCCAATTCGTGACTTTGAGATACAGATCAATCCAATCTTCCTCGGCAAGCGGCGTGTTCAAGGTAAGATTAATGTTTTGAAATTCTTTGATATAGTCGCGTGAGAATTGCGCGCCGGCGATTTTCTTCGCTTCCAGAATTTTCTTACACGCCATAAGAATCTGGCTGGGATTCACCGGCTTCACTAAATAATCTGTGATTTTGCTGCCGATAGCTTCTTCCATTAAGCTTTCTGTTTCGCTCTTTGTTACCATGACCACCGGAAGTGTCGGAGAAATATTCTTCATTGCCGAAAGAGTCTGCAATCCTCCCATACCGGGCATCATCTCATCGAGAAAAACCAAGTCGTAGCCTTTTGTCTTGACCATCTCAACTGCGTCCTCGCCATTCGCTGCCGTATCTACCTGATACCCCTTCTGTTCCAACAACCGCAGATGAGGGCGCAATAAGTCGATTTCGTCATCGACCCAAAGTATTTTTTTGGGAGATTCCATTTATTCCTGAAGTAAAGTACCAATTCCACGCACGAGAATCAATGTAAGAGACGTGGACGAAATACATAATGTGAATAGTTTATTTTTCGTTCGTTAACTTCTTTGATATACATGTCATGTGATAGAAGAATGTCCTCGCCCATTTCTCAAGAATCGGATTATTTAATAGCAATGTTAACATCCAATCCGCCTTCATTGGTTGTAGAACCGGAGATTGTTGATCCGCCCGCGTCGGGAGAAACTTTGGAGTAACGATAATACAATGATGCGGTGACGCGTTCGCTCAAAGTGTACTGAATGCGCGGCTGTATTGTCGTAGTACTTGAACCTCCCATCGGAAGGCCACTGCTTTGAAAAGCGTTGAAATCATATTGCAGGGTGGAATTATGTGAGTAGCTGTAGGTGATTGAGATATCAATATTATTCATGAGCGACAGGCCAAAAAATGGAATTTCAAATCCCTGCCGGCTAAACGTTCCGGAAATAGCAATATCCGATGTTGAAGCTTCTCCAACATTCGATGAAGATGGAGTGAGATTGTACGTTGTAGTAGAATTATACCGGAATGTAGCGCTCAATTTACCTTTTGCGATGTCCTTGAATGTGATATTCAAACCGATTAATGGAGCAAATCCATACATAACCGATTGATTCGTGATATCTTTGTCTCCCCCCCCTTGTGGCAATTGCCAGTTCTCTGTATAGGTTGATGAATATGAATGATCGAGCGAGACAGACGATGCAAAACTCTTAAAGAGACTGAAGCTTTCCAATCCACCCCATCTGATGGCCCAGTTGGCACGCGGTGCAATCGGCCCAAGAATCTTCGTTAACCAAGGGAACGCTTCAAGTCCTTGCTCAAATGCTTGGGACAACTTGGCTGCAGGGGTACTTAAATTGTTCACGTCTTGCATCAGTGCGATATACTTCTTGTTCACATTGTCAAGATTCGTGTTGAAGAATTTGAACATCAAGAAAGACGGCAGTGAAATATATGAGCGATTCATACTTCCGGTGACAGCATGGTAACCATTAATGGAGAGACCGGAGGAGTCAGTGCTGGTTTTATTATCATTATAGCTCCATCCAACTTTCCAATTTAGATCAAGAGTTGCTCCTTCCCATAATGGACGCGAGGTTTGCACAGAAATATTATTGTTCTGTAAATAATTATCGGTTAAACTAGCACCATTAGTATCTGCGCGAAGACCCGGTACAGTGTACCCTGTAATAAACGGGAAAGCTCCTTTTGTCTTTAACACCAAGCTGCCGTTCGGGTCCGAAATAAGCCCGAGCTGATAGAATAGCGAAGGACCGTTTTCGATCAGCGATGATTGGAAAAATGGAACTCGTGCAAATAGATTGGCAAACCCATTACTACCGTACACACCGTTGTTTTGTGCCGAATTCGATTGAGTGAAGCTGATATTTAATTTTTCGAAATCAAATAATGTATTTTTTATCAATATCCGCGAGATATCACTAAACGACTTCAGCGGGTTAATTGATCTCTTCCCTTTACCTGTATCCGCCGGTACCGATGCCGGTGTTGAAGACCAAATGGCTTCTGTAATCGGTTTAAGACTGACATCCAGCGAGAATGAAGGATTGTTGGTCCAGTTTGCGCTTTTCCCTAGTGCACCTAACGAAATATTGTTTGTCCAGCCATAATTTACACCGTACCGGAAATTAGGAGTAACTATCTTATCCAGCATAAGCACTTTCGGTGCTGCAAGTTTTGTATTAAATGTTATTGATTGACTATAATTCTGATCAATGCCAAAGTTAATAAGCCGGTCGCTGAAGAATATATCACTAAGAATGTCGTAGAAAGAACGAAGTTTTCCGTTTCGTTCTTCCAAATTGTCAAGTGAACTTGAAATATTCACATTATACGCAATGCCAAAATCGAACAATCCGCCTTCGAAAAATTGCCAATTGAAGTTCATGGCCCGCGTGGCAGACATACTGTGCGTAGTATCAATGCTTGACGTCTCTGTGCGCGCTTGTGATTCTGACTGGCTCCGGTTGAGTGACGCACCGATATTTATCTGTTGTGGAGTGAAGAATAGTTTAAAATTCTTCCAGGGGCGCAGGAGAAAGAAATCACCAAAAATGGAAAAAGGTGTTATATAGTTATTTTTATTAAACTGTGTACCATACATAAAATTCGCGCCCCAATTCCATGCTTGCGAAAATTCGGTTGACGGATCACGTCTGTGGGTTATTGAGTAATTGTATCCAAATGTCATTTTATTGATTGTCTCTGTCACAAGCCATGATTTAACAGGAATATTCAATTTTATCGTCGGTACGGAATATGAATCCGTTATGGTCAGATTCTCCGACTTGAGACGCACATCGTCTGCATTCTTGTATACACGCGTGCTGTCATTGGAAGTATCGGATGCGGCGGCGGCCGCCGCTGTCTCTACTAAAATATCAGTGCCGGGAACATACAGTGACGTGCTCATCGATTCTGAATGTGAATAACTTGCATCCAAGACCGTACCAGCCCAAGATTCTGGGAGCAATTTACCAAAACTGAAGGCGGTTGAGATGTTCCAGCTTCTGCTTGTGTTGCGTGTACCAAAAGCGTCTTCTAATTGATGGAAGTATGGATTTGTTTCAGTCAAAGAAAATGCAATACTACCGATATCTGCAAGGGATATTTTTGCATCTAATTTATATGCCCACCCCGGTGTGTTGTCTACATCGATGAGACGGAGTTCGTCTGCCCACAGTTCACCGGTAAGAACGGTGGTCGTATCTCCATTTTTAATGCCAATGGAAATGAATTGTATATGATCCACTCTCGGATTTCCGAGCATCCGGTATCTTGCACCTGGTGGTCCACCAGATACTGGGATTCCACTATGAGCGACAGTGGCAGTATCATGCGCCTTAAGGGTTGTAAGATCAGCGAACTTAATAATCACATCGTTTCCGTTCCAATCTGGATGTACAGGTGCACTGTATTCGTAATAATTATATATATCATCGCCAAAGCGAATGAAAAATCGAGCACCGTAGCCGTTGGTATCATATTTAAATGGACGATATCCTTTTGCGACATCGAACCCTGATTGACCATGGACAAACATCTTGAGCGTATGGTAGTTGAACATATCAAGTGGTTTCTGTTCAAAACTCCTCACAGCTTCTTTTTCTTCTCCACCATGCAGGTTCTTAACAATCAAATTTAATGACTGCTCGTTGTCAAGTACGGTCTGATTGGTTTGATTAGAAAGTGTAATATCTGTTTGCTGGGTAACACCGGGAGGAGGATTGTAATTTGGATCGTCCTCAACATTGACAACACTGATATCATATGATGAATCTGCTTGATCCCTTTTTACCCATTGATTTCCGACGAGATTGAATTCTACAATGCGGAAGAGCAGTGGCTTACTGGCACCGGTCACCCAAAGACGTACTCCCTCTACGCTGGTCAATGTCGGATCTCCGATTTTTCTCGTATAATCAGAAAGCGGAATACGAATTTGATACCAACCACTTTTTGCTCCCTTTCCTATAACTAATTTCTGGAACGCATAGCTGCTATCATGGAGCGGTATTTCATATTCAAAATACGAGTTGACTTGATCCAAGGTCTTATTTCCATTCAAATCCTCGCCATCAGGTAATAGTCCTTCTGCACTTAAATGATTCCCTTCAGTACCATCGACTTTATCATATTTATCAGCGTCTGCTGTCCCAGTAAGTGAACCTCCAATGGGTAATGGTCCCCAATCGTCTCCTGATGGATCGGCAGAATACTGCGGATACTTAGCAATAAAATCTTGGTAATGAATCTGTTCCATCGCATCACTCATCGTATCAAGACCCCAATCGTAATTGGGATTTAACGTTCCTCGTGGAATATGGTTCGGATTATCCAATCCATCTTCCGTGTGCAATTTCCTGTCTCCGAAAAGATCTTCACTTATGTACCCAAGATCTATATTAAGTTTCGCCACACTATCCTGCTGTCCCAGGATATTCACCCAAAGCTCGATAAAAGCAACGTTTTGTCCAACAAGGTCTGTTGAAGTTGTACCAAGGATACGTTGAATACCGGCCCAAGATTTTGTATGAGAGCTACCATCACTCTTTCCCAAGCCGATTGTGCTGTCAAGATTCATAGAATAGTTGAACTCACCGCGAACATCTGGACGGAAATAAAAATCTAAAGACGTAACTTGATCTTGTCCTGGTATATCACTTTTCTTTGCCCAAATATCGGGAAAAGTCACATCGCTCGGAATAACATTGAACCAGCATGCGCGCGCTTTGTAGTTCATCTTTTCCGTGTCCGCCATAATACCGTTCATGGTCTCGCCGGTAGGGATGGACCGGCCGTCACTTCCGCTCGGTGTATAGGTATCAAGATTGGGACTATACCATGGTGCGCTTGCATCTTTCCACGTTAAATATGAACCACCAAGAGGAATAGTCTGTTTGGCGCCTTCAAAGTCGTCAATATAGGCAACACCCTTGCCGCCGTCACTCGGTATAGGACTTGTGCGAGTATTCGGGTTGGGGAGCATATATGCCACTTCACCGCTGAAAGAGATTTGTGATAATGCTGTTGTTTTTATACCGGGAAGAAAATTCAGCGCATTAGTAAGCCAAGGAGCATCCATTGTAGTATGGCTATCAAGTCCTAACATTACATTACTGATCGGTTCTTCACCAAGACGCACCTTATCGCTTAACGACTGTTGGCTGTATTTCATGACGGTAAAACCAAGCGAAGAATTTTTACCAAGATTGAACTCCCCACGCGCACCCATCAAAGATTTTGAAGCAAGTTGGAACATATCGTTCGCTTCGTATTTGATCTGGATATCCCGGCCTGGCGCTAAATACATTTGATTTTTGATGGTCACCCTACCAGAAATATAATCTACGATATAATCGACACCGGGGGTTAGTGGTTGCCCGCCCGAAATCACTTGTACGCTTCCTTCAACAGTGTTAAAACCAATTGAGAAACTCGCTGACCCGGAACCTTTTACATTACCGCGTAAATAGTATCTATTTTTGGGATCATTCTGGGCAGCCCAGGAGCTTGTATCATAGATAGCACGATAGGACAATGAATCCTTATATGTATTTATATCAGCATCAGAAAGACGGGGGTTGTGTTGTCTTAAAAAATATGCGATGTTGGTGGAATCAAATGGTTCAACGGTCGGGAAAATAATCTCGCCATTCAATTGATCAATCGTGACACCATCACTATAATCGAACAATTTGTCTGGCGGCGCCTGACCGCTCGTACCGGAAAAACGATCCAATCCGAATATTTCCAGAAGTCCAATATTCTGCGGCATTACTTCCCTCATCGCTGTTTGCCCGGGTAATTGATACTCGATGTGAAATTCAAAAGATTGCGGGTCGATACCATATGCGCCAAGAGGATAGCGGTTCTTCAACTGCAGCTTCCAGGCAGTCTTTAAATTGTTCTGTAAATTTTGCGGACAAACAAGCTTCATAATAAGTTTTGAAGAATCTTGAGAATCTCTTTGCACCTGTGAGGAGTTACCGATGTATCTCGGATTATTAAACTGATCACTGATAACGTAATACACAGCAACTGCCTGATTACTTTGAATCGATGTCTTTAGAGAAATGATACCTGCATTTTTATTGACATCAAATTGGCTTGGGTCCAGTTTGACGAAGAGCCCCTGCTCAACTTCCCCTGGAATTGGATCATAATTTTTGCGGCGGGCAACAGTATCTCCTTTTGCCAAAATTTCCACCGTGCCTTGATCCATAAACGCCACAACATTCCGTGCTCCTTGTGGAGGCACCGTTGCTGTCGATGTGATCCATACTTCAATTTCACGTATCGCCATGGATGGTACTGTACGATTATTAAGATACAAATCTTTATACAACCCTATGTACGATGTGTCGATGAAAAAGTGATTTGTGGAATAACCCGTCGGGCGAATTTCAATTGGCGTCAATTGCCCGCCTCCGGAGACGGAAATCTCTTTGATCTGCCCTTTCTTCTGTGTGGCTACGGTTGTCAAGCGCAAGGGCCCTAGCTGAAATTTTGCCAAGACACCGAACAACGCCGAACCGCCGGAAATAAACGATGAGTTGGTAGGCAATGATACATTTCCTGCTTCCACGCTCTGCACAATTTCATCTTCGTACCCCGTGTATTTTACATGGAGTTGGTTCTCATAATCGAACGTGCGCTGTGTATTCCAGTCGGCGGCAATATTTAATTTATCCCCGATTTCGCCATTCACAGTCACTTGTATTTGTTGTTTGAAATCGGGCGTACTTTGGCTCTGCCCCAAAGGGTTCGATGTAGCGAGATCATATTTCGTATTGCTAAATCCGGCATGAATGTCGATCGCACCATTCACGCTCAACTTAATAATGTTAGGACCAAAAATGCTGAAGATCGGGTTCTTCGGAATAGGAACCTCAATTTTAGTGATCGAGCCCATCACATCACCTAGCGTAGTTTTCGCACCAATTTGTTGTGAATAAAACTGTGACATTGATTCCCAATTCTGTCGGACTGATTGCTTCAATCGAAGAGATGTATATTCCTCAAATGGAATATCAATCGGGATACGCGAGTCGTTCTCGTCCACTGTGCGCCGTAAACGATATACCCATTGTGTTGAATCCAATGATGCCTGATATTTTACAACGGGTGGAGCGGAAAGGAATAACGGATGCTCTTTGTGATATGTGCCTTCAACCATTGGATTATCCTTACGGACATACGTAAATTGGGCAATACGTGCTGAAGAATCCCGTGGGAGCGCACGGATTGCTGCCAATTGAGTCGCAAAGGTTGTATCTACTGTGGCACCGACCGTTGTTATTCCAGACAATGCCCGCTTTTGAGTAGCTTTGGCACGCCGAGAAAGCTTTCCAGACACAAATTGTTGTTGTGACGGTACGGAATCCTGACTTGCAGTTGTCGGAAACGACTCGTAGTTCGCTGCAATCGTAAGGTCGGATGCCTCGATTTGTATCTGGCTGCCAAATGCGAGAGCTGCCACTACGCTGCTCCACCAGAACATTCGTGTCCGGAAAAATATTTTACACTGAACCACGTGCGCTCAGTCAGTCGTTTATAAATAAAGGATAATCGTTTAAAGCCAATTTAGAATGGTCGCAACCGTTCGATATGGCTCCGGGTAGAATTTGAATGAGGGTATTTAAGGAATGTAATGTTCATGCTTCTTGCAACCTTTCCTGACGAACACCTGCTATGAAAACTTAGCGAAAAGAACTCAAAATTGCAAGCACTGGTCAGGTCAAAAATCAATGACATTTTACTGCTTACTCTGCTTAAACGTCAGCAGAATCGCTTTCACCTGCTCAAATTCGCTTTCTATCTCTTTCGTATTTATATTTGCCGAAATTGGCATACCGGAGCGTCCAAGCTCTTCCAGTCTAAAACAAGCTGCGCCAAGTTGTTTTGCACCGAGATTGAGACTGCTTCCTTTGAGCGTGTGTGCCGCGATGGTCAGCATATGATGGTCCTGAGTGTCCAACCCCTTTACCATGGTCTGTATCTGCGTCGGTGTTTCGTTTAAAAAGATATCGACCAGTTCAGTAACAAACTCAAAATCGGTTTCCTGCACCAATTCCTGTAACCGGGTAAGAAGAGGATTGTCAGAGGTGTTGTCTGTTGTTGGCATAGGATTCTCTCGCTAATTATTTTTTGTGAATTGTTTCATACCATTTTTGCACCATATTTCTGACTTCATCGATAAGAATGGGTTTGCTCATATAATCATTCATTCCAGCTTCGAGACATTTCTCCCGGTCGCCTTGCAAGGTGTGAGCGGTCATCGCAATAATGACCGGTTGGTTTTCATGAGGGACTTCACTTCGAATTCGCTGTGTTGCTTCGTTGCCATCCATCTCCGGCATTTGGACATCCATCAGTACAATATCGTACTTCTTCTGGTACACAGCTTGCAACGCTTCTTTTCCGTTTGTTGTCACATCCGCTTCTTGGCCAAGGATTTTCAAAATACGCACGATGAGTTTTTGGTTAATCATATTATCTTCCGCTATCAGAATACTCATAGGCGGTAATTTTGAGTGCTCGGCTCGCAGGACAGACTTCGCCGGCGCTGCATCGACCCCAGATGACGAGGAAAACGAAACAGTCGATTGCTTCAACAAAGCAGCAAGCGCATCATAGAAAACACGATGCCTCACTGGTTTTAATACAACCTGGAGCAACCCATCATCCGGCCGGACAATTTGATTACGTTTTGTTCTGGATGCCAAGATCACAAATGCAATATCATGCTTTCCGCTCGCACTCCGGAATGCTTCCCTTAATTGTACTCCGCTATAATCCGGCAAGGTTTGCTCAGCCACGACAATATCGAATTGCTCGCCATTTCTCATGTGATCAAGAGATTCTTCCACAGTTGCAGCCGAATGCACCGAGAATCCCCATTCAACCAGTAAATCTTCCAGCGTTCGCCGGCAAGTTGAGTTTTCATAGATAAGAAGAACTTTCTTTTGAGTCTTAGGCTCATAATTCTCTGACTTAGATATTTTTATCAGCGGCGGAAATAAATTTTGATCTCGCAAATCACCCGTGTATTGACTGAGGACGATGGTAAACCGGAACGCACTTCCTTTTGCGGGAGTGCTTTCCACCCAAATTTGTCCGCCGAGAAGGTCGACAGCACGAAAACAAATGGCAAGTCCAAGTCCTGTACCGCCATACTTTCTTGTTGAAGAAGAATCGACCTGAGAAAATGGTCTAAAAAGTTTATGGATACGGTCAAATGGAATTCCAATCCCGGTGTCACGGACTGTAAAGAGAAGCTTCACTTTGCCTTCTTTTTCGGATGCCACCGATACGACGATATGAATTTCACCCTGTTCAGTAAATTTTATAGCATTGCTGACCAGATTTACCAACACCTGACGCAATCTTGTAGAATCGACGACAACAACTTGGGGTACTTTTTCATCAATCCAATACACTAAATCGATGTTTTTCTGATCTGCTTGAATAGCGTACAGATCGAAGATCTCCTCTATACAAGTTTCAATTCGGAACGGATGTTCTTCCAGTTCAACTTCGGGCGATTCAATTTTCGCGAGGTCGAGAATGTCATTGAGTACATTGAGCAAAGCATCGCCGCTCAATCGGATGGTTTCCGTATACTCCCTCTGTTCTGGCGTTAGCATCGTTTGACACATCAGATCGATCGTGCCTATAATTCCGTTCATCGGAGTACGAATCTCGTGGCTCATGTTAGCAAGGAATTCGCTTTTAACTCTGTTCGCGATCTGTACAGCTTCTTTTGCTTGTTGAAGTTCTTCCTGCGATCGTTTGGATTCCGTGATATCCTGCGCCACCATCAGTACGGCATGGCGATTGTTATATTCAAAATCATGCCATGAGAGCTGAACTTCGATGATCGATCCATCTTTGCGGCGATGCCTGCCGTGCGTTGTATTGGATTCTTTTGTTCGAATCGCTTCAAGCGCTGCCTGAAAATTCGGAATGTCTTCCGCAGGATGGATATCTATGACATTCATCGCAAGAAATTCTTCTTTCGTGTATCCATAATGCTGTAGGGCAGTGTTGTTCACTTCGATAAACTGAAATGATTCAAGATTAAATACTAATGTAGGAAGTGGAATACTTTCAAAGAAAATGCTGAGTTTTTTTTCATTGCTACGGAGTGCATGATCTGATCTTTTGTGTTCAGTAATATCCCGGTACACACAGAGCATCATTTTGTGGTTTTTATATGGTACGAGTGATGATGAGACTAAAAATATTTTCGTTTCGCCGGATTTTGTGCGGATCGCGGTCTCCGATTCCTGTGCCTGACCTGTGGAGAGAAGTTGCTTCTGAGCTCCAAGCGCCTGCTGATAGAGGTCCTCACTTGGATAGAGGAATCTGTTGAAATCAGATGCATCGTTTGCTTCTTTCATCAAATAACCGGTCAACTCTTCCATCCGAGGATTGAATACTTCGAAGAATCCGCTTTCATCGCTGAGCGTGATTCCTTCGCTCACCATATGAACAACTTTCAGGAATCGCTGTTCACTTTCGGTAACATTCTTATCTTCGACTCCTGTCGTTTTCAAGCGAGTAATATTCCGGCGCAGATCCAAATGCGAGACCACCAGACGACTCAATTCCCTAAGAGCAAGTCGTTGTTCTTTCTTCAATTTGTGGGGCTTCTTATCAAGAACAGAGAGCATGCCAAGCACTTGTCCCTTTGGACTGATGAGCGGTGCTCCGGCATAGAAGCGAATTTTTGGTCCGCGGGTGACCATCGGGAGAGATGCAAAGCGGGCATCTTTCTGCGCATCTTCCACAAGAAACAACTCTTTCTTTTCGATAGCTTCCGCACAGAAAGATTCAGCATGAGGTAACTCTTGCACTTTGAATCCCACTTTCGATTTGAACCACACTCTCTCTGCATCAACGAAACTGACGAGTGCGAAAGGCACATCGCAAATCTGTGATGCCAGAAATGTCAACGCATCGAACTCTGCTTCCGGAGCTGTGTCTAGAATTCCGTACTCTCGGAGATTCCGCAGCCGAGTGTTTTCGTTTGTCTCTTTACTCATGGCACATTTTTTCTATCTGTCATTCTCCAGTGCCCTCAAAAAACAATCTTCCAGTCTGCTTTGGCGAAACCGAATTGAATTGGATGAGAGAATCATAACTCAATGCTTAACCACCTTCTGTCTCTTCGATCCTTTGGGTACTAATGTACCTTTGATGCATATGAACGCACCGGTGCTCTCTCGCACGGCAACAAAATTCCCTGCTACTGCAAGTGCGTGTCCGGAAGCATTCGCAAGTTTCAACGCATGCTCATATACAGTCGGAGTCTTTCGCAATTGTTTCAACAGATTATTTCGTGTTCTCTGAGTAGAACCAAAAATATTGACGTGTGCACGTATCACATCCCGGTGCGAATTATACCCCAGCAATTGCATGAATGCCGGGTTGCAATCAGTCACAGTGCCATCAACACCGGCGATGAATTGGCCAATAGGATTTTCTTCTATGAATGCTTGATAGCGTTCTTTACTTTGCTGGAGAGTGCCTAATATGCGTTTACTGTCAATAGTCTTTGCAATTTGTATGGACACGGATTCCAATATGCTCTGTTGTTTCTTCCCATAGCAATTCCCATTGGAGTAATCCTGCACGGCAAGTACGCCGATGATTCGTTCTCCTATTGTAAGTGGAACACCCAACCATATTTTCGATTGCAATTCCGCTTTGATCTCGCCTCTCTTCTTCAATTCTTCGCCAACCGCCTGCGTACAAAGTAACGATTTGCCTGTTCTGAGAACATATTCGGTGAGTCCTTTCCCTGCTTTCCGTGGTGGATCTGGTTTGGCAACTTCATCGATAAAATACGGGAAGCTTAAGAGATCGTTTTCTTTGTCATGCAGTGCAATGAAAAAATTCCTTGCAGGTATAACTTCTTGAGTAAGCTTGTGGATTTCCGTTAAGAGACCATCCATGGTCTGGTGAGCGTCTTGTGCTTGTGCAATTCGATAGATAACGTCCTTGATCGTTCCACTAAACTTCCGCTCCGTGATATCCATCGCGGTTGCAAGTCTTGCTGGTTTTTCATCATAGATGGACATCCCTATAGCGATATCGACCCAGCGTTCTTCCCCATTCTTTGCGATGATTTTCACTTCATGGCGTGTCAGCGATTTGCTTCCGTTTAATCTCATATGAGCACTTCCCTGAATAGCCTTTTTGAAATCGGGATGTACAATATCCACTAATCGCATATGGAGGAGTTCCTCCTTCGAATAGCCCGAAAGTCTTTCCATAGCAGGATTGACATAGCAAAATCTGTCTTCAGTGAAAATGAAGATGGCAGACGACGCTGTTTCTGTTAAGGTTCGGAATTTCTCCTCGCTCACCAACAATCGCTGCGCTGCCTGTTTCTCGATTGTAATATCTCGTTGCGTACCCCACACACGAACTAACCGACCTTCTTTGACAACACCTATCATGTTGTTCAACAAATATTTCGGACGACCATCTTTATACACATCATGAGACTCGGCATTGATCAGTCTATATTTTGATCGAATAAACAACCGGAGATATTCAATGTTTACAGAGTTCGTTGGATCGAGAAAATCTTTCAGTTTTATTCCAAGAATCTGCCTTGCGTCTTCAAAACCGTACATCCGCGCCATGGTATTGTTGCATTCCGTCAGACAATCGGTCTCCATGAGGTATTTGATCTGTCGTTCCTCGGATAAATGTATCGGCATGGGTTCGGGAGATTCAAAACACCAAATGGCTTCCGCGCTTTGTTCAACAAACACACGGAAGCGTTCCTCGCTTATTTGCAAAGCCTCTTGCGCAAGCTTGACTTCGTTGATGTCGGTGAGTGTCCCTTCAAAATAGAGAATGTCACCAAGTTTATTCCGAACAACACGGGCATTTTCCAACACGGTGATGATCTGACCATCCTTCCGTCTGAGTTTGAACTCAGCGTTCTTAATCCGCTCTCCTTTGACCAGAAGTTCCAGATACTGTCTTCGTTCCTCCGAGTTGACATAGAGATCCTTTTCAACATTGAGCAGCAACAAGTCGGTCTCTGTTTCATAGCCAAGCATTCGAGCTAAAGCCGGATTGGCAGTTAGAATTTCTCCATCCGGTGTGGTTTGATATACACCGTCCAAAACGTTCTCAATGAGCGATCGATATTTCGCTTCAGAACTGCGAATGACCTGTTCCGCCTTCCTGCGTTCAGTAACATCGCGCAGTACAACTTGGATTGCGGAATTCCCCTGCCATGTAAACGGTATGGCAGTAACTTCTGTTTCAAAGGTTGTCCAGTCGACACGGAAAAATTTTTCTTCTATGATCGGCACACGTTTCCCTTGGTGCGCCATTTGGCGGAATTGATCTCTAATGGCAACACGATAATCCGGATGGACCATATCTATGATCGATCGTCCTACCAATTCATCAGATGATTCGACGCCGAAAATGTCAATTGCTGCACTATTCACGAAGGCGAATTTACCGCCGACAAACACACAAATCGGATCTGGCGAGAGTTCGACAAGTGCGCGGTAACGTTCCTCGCTCTCACGCAAATCTTGATCAGCTCGCCTCTTCTCGGTGATATCACGCGACACTCCCATAACACCGATCATCTCACCTTTTGCGTTTTGAAGAACAGAAGACGAGAGGAGACTTGGGAACGTTTCAGCGTTTTTCCGCCGGTTGAGGACTTCCTGTATATAGCGGCCATTCTCTACTGTCGTCTTGTGTATCGTCATCCCCTCGTCCGGATTGGCATAGAGAATGTTCACATGTTTCCCCAAGACTTCTTTTGCTTCATATCCGAATGTTTCCTCCGCCGCTTTGTTGAATTCGATAATGGTTCGATTCTTATCGACCGCGATAATCATATCCAGTGAACTGCTAATGATGCTTTGCGCATATTCCTGTGCTGTCTTCAATCTCTCTTCAGCGCGTTTCATCTCGGTAATATCGCGAGACATACCCATGTAGCCAATTTTTTCACCAAGAGAATTTTTCAGTACTGACGATGACAGGAGACTTGGAAACACTTCGCCGTTTTTCTTTTTGTTTAAAACTTCTGTGACTTCGCGTCCTAACTCATCAACTTGCTTATTGACGCGTATCCCCTCATCAGGATCGGCGTAGAGGATATTAATGTGATTCCCGATCACTTCTTCTTTCTTGTAGCCAAACGTTCGTTCTGCTGCTTTATTGAATTCGATGATGCGCCGCTCAAGATCGACTGCGACAACCATGTCCATAGAGCTATCAATAATGCTCTGCGCGTAATCCTGCGAAGTCTTTAACGCTTCCTGCACCCGCTTGCGCTCTGACACATCCTGAAACACTAATACCACTCCGGCAGTATTTCCGAGTTCGTCTTTAATTGGTGAAGCGCTCTCCTCAATCGGCAATTCTTTGCCCTCTCGCGAAATAAGCGTTGCATGGTATTTGAGAACAGCGGTAATCTTATTCTTCAGGATTTGATCGACAGGATTGACAGTGGATGATTTGGCAAACTTATCTTTTGTCCGAAATACTTTCAGTAAATCTTCTCCGAGCACTTCGTTCATTTTCCACCCGGTAAGATTTTCAGCTGCGGTGTTCATGAATTTGATCGATCCCCTTGCGTCGGTAGAGATGACCGCTTCACCAATGCTTCTCAGCGTCGTGCCGTACCATGTCTCGTTTTCTTTGAATCTTCGCTCCAACTCCTTTCGGTAGAATGCCATCTCGAGCGTGGTCCGGAGTTCACGTTCATCAAACGGTTGGAGGATATAACCAAAGGGTTCCGTTTTACTGGCACGCTTGAGCGTATCGGTGTCTACGTCATCACTCAGGTACACAATGGCAATTCCGTATTGAGATCGAAGCGCCGATGCTGTTTCGATTCCATCCTTCTCTCCCTTCAAACGAACATCCATCAACACAAGATCGGGCGAAGTCGCAATCACTTTCTTCACAGCTTCCTCGCTTGTTGAAGCGAACCCTACGACATCGTATCCAAAATTACTTAAACGCTTTTGAAGATCTTTCGCAACAATGTTATCATCTTCGACAATAAGGATTTTTGGATTTGCCATTACGCCCGTACTCCTTCTTTGCACAAATTAAGAGTAGTACCATTGACACCTGTGTGTTCTGATATCACTTCCCAGGTGCGACGTACCATCACCTGTACATCCCTTGTCGAGACGAAGTCACCCTGAAGGAGACTGAAGAGTCGCCATTGGTCATGCTTCCGACTCAACACATTCTGCAGATTCCGTACTTCCACATACCGATGATAGAATAGTAAGTCAAGAACTTCTTCGATAGTACGCCAGCGCGAATTATCTGCATTGAACGATAGGAGAAATTGCTGCAAGTGTTTTGCGAATGATTGTGCAATTTCATGTACTGCAGTCCGGTCTTCGATCACCTTCAGTTCCTTCAGAACAAAGAACCCCATGAGAAGGAATTCCACCCATGATTCTTGCAATATAGCTACCATCGCGGGCAAAGGCAACAAGCAAGTGCTTGTAATGAGGGAACATTCTCGTTATATTTCCAGTAGATGTTTATTCTTTGGCGACATATCCTCCGTGTGCACATTGGACCCTTTATTTTTTCTGTGGTACTGATGATGTTCATTTTCCTTCTTCAATTCCTTATGAAAAACCTCGATCAGTTGACAGGAAAAGGACTCAGCGCAGCAATCATCGTCGAATTGATCACTCTCAACCTTGCTTGGATGCTTGTGTTGGCAGTCCCAATGGGTGTGCTTGTGGCAACTCTCATGGCATTCGGTGGATTGGCATCTACCAATCAAATTACTGCAATGCGGGCAAGCGGTGTAAGTCTTTACAAGATGATTGCACCAGCCGTGGTCGGATCTATTGTCGTTTGCCTTCTGCTCATCAGCTTCAATAATGATGTCCTGCCGGATGCCAATCATCGCACGAAGGTTCTGATGAGCGATATTTCTCATAAAAAACCAACGCTCACTCTTGTACCGGGAATGTTCATCCAATTGCTGCAAGGGCATAGTATTCTTGTGCGAAAGACATTCGAACACTCCAACGATCTCGAAGGTGTCACGATCATTGATTATTCCAAACCGATGACAGCGGCGACTATCACGGCACACCGCGGAATAATTTCCTTCTCGACCGACTATCGGAAGCTGATTATGGATCTGTTTGACGGTGAAATTCACCAAGTCAATAATCAATTCAAGAACCAGTACCGGGTTATCCGCTTCCAGAAGCATCGGATAGTAATGGATGCCGAGGGGTTCAACTTCCAGCGTCACGAAGCAAGTTCCCAAGAGCGCGGAGACCGCGAGATGAATGTGCAGACGATGCTGCAAAAAGTGGATAGTATCCAGACATTACAGTCTGCAATCGAACTTCGTTTGCACGAACGAACCGGAAAGTATGCCGAAGAAATTCTTGATATGAAGACCTTCCATGAACCGGGTTCGATCTATAGTGCACAACTCAATGGAATAAAAGTTGATCGCTCCTTGGAACAAACAATTCGTTCTGATCTCTTTATGATCAATATTTACGAACGGGATGCGCACGAATATTTAGTAGAGATCCATAAAAAATTCGCAATTCCTTTTGCTTGTATTGTGTTCGTGTTTATCGGCGCACCGCTTGGCATTATGTCACGCCGGGGAACATTCGGGGTTGGCGCAAGTTTAAGTTTGGGATTCTTCTTTTTTTATTGGGCATGCCTGAAGGGCGGCGAAAATCTCGCTGACCGCGGATTTTTTGACCCGTGGATTGGAATGTGGGTTGCGAACATCGTCCTTGGAGTCATCGGGTTATATTTAACATTTCGAACGGCACGGGAAAACCTCACGATTAACTGGTCCGGATTCATCAGATTTATCCCAAAATCATGGCGTACAGATGCTCCTCCATCGGATCAATCATGAAAATACTCGACCGCTATATTGTCCGGCAATTTCTTGTTTCCTTTTTTTTCGGATTGATCGCATTCATACTCATCTTTGTCATCACCAATATGATGGAGAATCTGGATGATTTTATCGATGCACATGTGCCACTAAAAGTCATTGTTGAGTACTATATTGCGTTTATTCCTGAAATTATCAAGTTCATGACTCCTATGGCGGTACTTCTTGCTGCGCTCTTCATTACAGGGCGATTGTCCAGCCAGAATGAACTCTCCGCTATCAAATCCACCGGCACCAGTTTGTACCGGATCATGGCACCATTTCTTATTGTTGCACTCCTGATCAGTCTTACATCCATTTTTTTTAACGGCTGGGTCGTTCCATATGCCAATCAGAAAAAATTTTATATTGAACGCATGCATTTGAATCGCTCCGTCGCCACGAACGATAGGTACAATATTCTCTTTCAGGAAGGTCTCAGACGTATTGTCTCGATTAACTACTATGATCCACTTGCCAAGTGCGCGCGACAAGTCAGTATTCAAGATTTCGACACCAACGACATGACCATCCTTCGACAACGGGACGATGCACTCCAGATGCAATGGATACAACCGCAGGGAGATGATGCGCAGAAAGGAAGTTGGGTGCTGCTTAACGGAACGACACGGAGTTTCATTGATACAACTCAAACGCTTGTACGATTCGACAGTTTGAAGGTGGGAAAACTTACATTGACACCCACCGATATCGAGAAGAAACAACGTACACCGGATGAAATGAATTACACAGATTTACGAGAGTTTATTGAGAACCAAAAACTTGCCGGGCAAGATGTTGCACGATGGTTAGTGGAGTATCATTTCAAACTAGCTTTCCCTTTTGCAAGTATTATTATGGTGCTGTTCGGTGTCCCGTTTGCAACGAGCAGGCCGCACACCGGTGCTGCACTGGGATTCGGTATTGCTCTCGCGGTAGCGTTCATTTACCTCATTTTTATGAAAGCGAGTCAGGTATTTGGTTACAACGGCGATCTCGACCCGCTTCTCACCGCATGGCTTTCCAACCTCATTTTTCTTGCGGCAGGTATTGTCAACCTTTTCAGAGTTCAGAAATAGCAGGCATCGTAACGAGTCTTACCGTGCCGGTGTATTGTGAACTATTTGTGAAAAGAAAACCGATACAACAAAATTCTATTTCGAATATTCTACCATGTGGGAAAAAGCATAGCGAGCCTATTTCGATCTTTCCCTTCGTGCTTGATACTTACTAAACACTTGCTCCACTAAAACCGGCAACCGTATTGTATCCATTTCTCCTTTAATGAAATATTCTTCTGCTCCCCATTTGAAGGCTTCTTCAAATATTTCATCTCCCCCATGACTAGTAATTAGAATGACGGGGATATTCATCTTCCTCCCGTACATCCATTGCAACACATTGATACCGTTTGTTCCTTCCATTTTAAAATCCAACAACACAATATCGAACAAATCCTTCTGCAGACAAGTTAATGTCTCTTCACCTGAATTACTCACTGTAACTAAATAACCATGATCTGTGAGAGATTTTTTTAGGAGGGCAGAATAAGGATGGTCGTCGTCTGCCACAAGCACACGAAGCGATTGCGCATTCATACGTGCACCACGATACAAGTGGTTGGATAGTAATTTATACTATAAGTGTATAATAAACCAAAGAAGAAGTCAAACTACCTACAAGCAAATTCATCTGCTCTCGACTGACGATCGAAGAACGTGTAATTCTGAAGAAGAATCAAAGCACGTTCGTTCCACGACAACACTCAAGAATTATGAAATGGACGTGTATTAGTTCCTTTCAGATCTATGTTGACGTTCAGAGATTACCTGTTTATACACTCTCAAAACGAGTGCAGGAAGTTGAGACATATCTGATTTCCCTTTGACAAAGTAATCCTTCGCGCCCCACTTCCACGCTTCGAGGGCAATCTCTTCGGAACCATGACCCGTAATAATAATAACCGGTGTTTCTATCTTCATTCCATACATCCATTGCAGTACGTTCAGGCCGCTCGTGCCGGGCATCTTATAATCAAGAAGCACCACGTCATATTTATTTTTCTTCAACAGATCGATAGCGGCATCTCCAGTCTCGCAAGCCTCGGTCGTGTACTTATACGTTTTCAGAGTTTGTGTAAGAACAAGACGATAGGTCGGTTCATCATCTACAATCAGTACATGCAACATTGGTTCTTCCATGTAAGCTCCAAAAGAATATGAAAACAAATGACTAAACCAAGTTTAATAGATTGTTACATTGAAAGCAAGTAGAGAAAAACATTAAAAACAATGCAGAGAGTCTGTGCACTCTGTCGCAATAACCTCTGCAGGGCATCCCCATCTCAACTTTGTGTCTAATTTTCTTCTTTTTTCAATGGATTACGAATATGTCATCAGCCGCGCTAAAATATAGGATTTCTGATGAAGCAGCTTCCGTTTCGAGTATGTTCTCATCGCCAGTTCGTACGAATGTGAAAAGCGCATCGAACTTTGGAATGCGGCCTGCAAAGTAAGAAAAATCGTTCGTATTAGAAAATCCCATTATCATTTTCTCTCCTTCATTTCGCATACAACGTAGTACTTTTAAGGACAAAAAAAATATTCCTCCTAGAATAAAAGTGTGGAGCAACAGTCATAATCCTTATTAAAAGATTGAATGTCATAGTTGATGCTCTTGTGACGCCATTCGCTTCGCTCATAAGATCGGTATCACAACGATTGTAAAAACGCAGTAATATCCCCGCTGTTGCGGTGTTAACTGTTTTTATTTCTTTTGTCTGTTCTCTGCTAATTTCGTTCTTACCTCATTTATTAGGATAAACTGCTTATGCGCTGAGTGGTCAAGAGTGCGATAGAAAATACTATCACCAAAACCATTACAAAACTTGCCATAAGAACTCTCCCAAAACAGATGTAACCTATCAGACTGAAAATTCTGATGCAATTCGATGCGTGTAATCAGCAAAACATTATAATGTATTATAAAACAGACAGAGGCGACAAGAATTGTCGCCTCTGCATATCGCTTTTACGATGCTCCAAATCTCAATTTGTACCTAAGTGGATGATGTCTCTTTTGGCGTTCTAGGTGCTTTCGGGAATAACCGAATGGCAAGAATCGGTATGAGAAGAACCCCAAGGAGGACAAGCACATAGATCAACCATGATGCCCCGGGCGAGACAATTGAACGCCACTTTTCTACTTTGGCTTCGATTTCCTTCCTTTGTGTGTCCGATATTTTGTTAAGCTCGGTGAGAGCCGGCAACCATGTTGCATTCAGATCGGTCAGCCAAAGATTTTCATGAAAGCTACTAAAGAGTTTAAAGCGCGTATCGTTCGTTTCTTCATTCGGATTCTGAATTTGTTCAGAAAGAAATGCAATCAGGTTCGCACTAAACTCTTCACCATTCTTAAATTCTTTTACAAAAAAGCCCTTCTCCTTGAACAATGTATTCAGCGAACGCCACATCGCATCGTCAACTTTATCTCCCCACACAGCCAACATCGAATCAACTGTGCTTACCTCATACTTCTTTGCTTTTCCGCTCGTGTAGATCGAAGTAAGTTTCGGCGCAATTCCTGCCCACTGCGATTGGAACCGCTTTTGTTGTCGTACAAGCGCCACCAAATCACTTCCCTTGAGTTGTGTCGTTTCGAGAAATGTGACATTGTCCATGATAGAACGCTTCACATTGCCGACGATATTGTGCCGCTCAATTTTGCCCAATAACCCTTGTTTCTCAACATCTTTCATATCACTAACATTCTTATCGTACTGAAGGAAAAGACTATCGGCCAACGCAAAGACAAGCGCATCGCGATCCTGCAATCCTTGACGCAGTTTTACAATCATATTGTGCAGAGAATCTAACGGAGTGGCGGCATTGAAAAGATCACCGGTGAGCTTCTGAACATTCTGGGTAAGCATCTGTATATCAGCTAAGAGTTTGTCATTCTGCATATTCAACTTCTTGACCTGATCAGAAAGCCCGCGCACAATGGTCTCTAATTCCGTAATACGAACCACCTGGCTTTCGATAAAGCCAAGATCCTTCTGACGTACAAGCAGCTTTCCGCGAAGATGTTCTATTGTCCTATCGTAGCCATCCGGAAAGATGGCTTTATTAAGAAGTGTTTTGTCATCGGCAAATTCTTTTTCCAACGCATCGACGGTGACGTTAAGTTCTGCACATTCCTGTACCGAATTTGCCTTATCCATATTCTTCGAAATGGATTGGGCCTTAGTTTGAAAAAGTTGGACGATAGCATAATCCGATTTTTGCTGAGCAACGAGTATCAAGCTCGAAAACACGAGCAAAGCAACAAGGCGAAGGATGGTCTTCATTTGTTTTCTCCTTCCAGCATGCCCTCTTTCGTCAGTGAAACGGGTGGATTCTGTCCATTCAATAGTTGGATGTATGGAGGCCGTTGGTTGAATGCAGGATTTTCGAGACCGTTTTGTGTTACAAGAATTTTTTTTGTTAGTTTTAAACCGCCTTCAATTTGCTCGAACACATAGACATTTTTAAACTTCGACGCCGTCATGAAGTAATAACCCTTCATGTCCCGAATTATCCGCAGTGTCACATTCGAAATATTGACCGAGTCCTGCGTCTCATCATAAAGGAGTTCTTTAACATTGAGTGAAAAATAATACTGTTTATCTTCTATTATACCTTTTTCGTCAACTTTCAATACCGATTCAATGGGCCATGCAAAATCACCCGGCTTAAGCGTAAGAGATGAACAGCCGGCAAGAACGAGGAACGAGAAAAAAAATTGGATGATGATTACTTTCATACTACCTCCAGGATTTTGGTTCAACGGAAAGTTCATCCGAACAATCTGCTCTAATGTATTAAAGGATAGTGTTGGATTCAAGTGGTGTTTCGATTTTTTTTATTATGTCAGCGTGGATGGTATCCGCAGATTCCCAACGGAAATACAGAAAGAGTCATACCAAAAGTATATTTTCCTCTCTCGCCAATCGATGCAAAAATTCCTGGAGAAACAGAGAATATTTTAAGAATTCCGGGATAAATATTTAATAGAACTATTTCATTAAAACTATCACAAACAACAAAAGATGCAAGCAAAGAATTGTTCCGATCCCGGTATACACCTTCCATCAGACCAACAACGATTGATTTTGTCACGCTCCCATTGCATGCGTCGACAGTGTACACTCGCTTGGAACTGACCCCCAATCCAAAGGAAACCGCTTCTTCATCATTTGTCTTAAACGAAAGTCCCAGCATCCCGAAAGCGCCAAATGGTACAGAAGACTGGTCTTACCGGATGAGGTGAGAGAGGATACTTCATTACAAAATTCTGGCCGACGTTTCGAACGCTCAGCGGATAAAATGAGATGGCAGACTGCATCGACCAATCGTTTAAACTAAGCTTTTCAGAAAAGAATTCTGATACGCCGTCAAAGTTAAACAAGATGATGCCAAGTGGATCAAAAACGAGGAGATCGGCAATTAGATCAACGTTTGAGTAAAATACTTTATTGCCGTTCTCCACTACTTCACTTTTTCTTGCTTCCACCAGCGCGTGACTACTTCTTCAATCTTTGTCTTTGCATCACTTTGCTTCCACTTCTCATAGAATTTGATATCGCTGCTATCCGGCTCTGGGTCAGGGAAGTCGATTTGTACGCGCATCGGCATAGGGATTGCTTCCCCTACGATGAGCGCTTCTCCCTGCCGTAGGGATGGCAATACATCAGTAAAACTTACAAAACTATCTGGCACTAATCGTTTGACGTAGTTCTGATCAAGAGGATTTGTCAAGCGGAAAATTACAAAATTGTTGCACTGTGAGAGGATCGTTTCTGAAACTTCCACTGGACGTTGACTCACTACCATACAACTGACGCCGTATTTTCGTCCTTCTTTTGCGATACGTTCCACAGTTTTTCGCGCAGCGGCGGTAGTATTGAGAGTGCTCGGAAGATAGTTATGTGCTTCTTCGAACACTAGTAATATAGGAAAGTCGCGTCTGTTAGGATTCCAAAAATTAAAATCGAAAATGATGCGTGCCAGCAGTGACACGATCGTATTCACAACGTCGAACGGCACACCACTCAAATCAAGGACCGTCACCTTGGCATTTTCATCGGCGCCAAGTATCTTAGTCAACAGGTCATTAAACGTGATAGAGCTAATGTACTTCTTTGGTCGAAACATGAATGCGTATCGTGGATCATTCAATTTACCATCGAGACGCACGAGGAACCGAGTAAATTTACCATAGAACGGTCCATCTTTGGCTATTGCACCCGACGTCACTTTTTCGGTATCCAGATATTGCATTTTTGCGCGGATTTCACTGAGGTCGTAATAGACCGGTGTGTCGATCGTAATGATCGTAGACATTTCCGGATTCTTACCTTTCTTCGACATAATGACGAGGTCTTTCAGCACAGTGATCTGACTGGACGCATTCTCATCTTTCTCATCAATAAACATTTCGCGCAGTTCGTCAAAGTTCATTAACCAGTACGGAAGTTCAAATTCTGCTATGTCAAGGTGGTTGCAATTCCCCTCGAACGCTTTCTGATATTCATTATGGATGTCAAGAATAATAATATTTGTATCTGGGTACTTCGAAACCTTCTGCAAAATAGAAGCTACGGCACAAGATTTTCCTGAACCGCTGGAACCAAGCACGGCAATGTGTTTGCCAAAAAATTTATTAGCATCAAGGAATGCCCGCTGGTTTTCGAACAAGGACACTTGCCCCACGGAAAATCCGTACCGCTGGTAAACTGCAAACGCAATAGAAAGATCCGCATCTTCCGCAAGATACACAGGCGTATCAGACACCGGAAAGATAGAAACACCGCGCTCATAGCGGCCGCTCTTTACTGTTCCTACCATCGACACATAGAGAATGAACCGCTGATGGGCATGTCCGTCGACATTCACATCCTCTTTTTTCAGCTCTGATACCATTCCGATCAATACCAGTGTTCCCATGGGAATCAATACATATGTACCAATCTGGCCGATATAGTAGGTCTTTCCATTGATCTCCCTTTTCAGAGTGGTAATTTTTGGATCGAGAAGAATGGAAACAATCGCACTATTCACAGTCGATACGACACCAATATATTTTTGCTCAACCATAACTCAACCTTTCTCTGATCGTTTGACTCCTAACTCACTCGTTTAATGACGACGATCGTTCGGTCGTCTGAATACTCTGCGCCTTCTGAAAAAAGTTCCACATCCTCAATCAATGCTTTGCATATTTCTTGCGCTCCCCTGCTGGCGAGCTGTTTGATGTTATCTGCGAGATGTTTTTCGCCATAGGGAGTACCATCGGCACGAAGCGCTTCAGTAATCCCATCTGTGTAAATAACGGCAACATCATCTTTTTTTAACATCGTGCTCTCCACACGATAATTGCCGCGCGGGAACGGACCGAGGATAAGTCCAGTCGGCTCCAATAGTTCGATGTTATTCTCTTGCGCATGATAAACCATAGGACTATTGTGCCCCGCATTGGCATAAAGCAGTAATCCCTTCGCTCCATCCGTTAATTCGGCATAGAACATCGAGACAAATTGTTCTTCCGAGAACGAGCGATTCACAATTTTATTGATACCCGACATCAACGTAGCGGTTTTTGTATGATGTGCGATTCCCATTCGCAGTGCTCCAACGACATACAAGGCTTGCGCTGCAGCTCGAAATCCCTTACTCGCTGCGTCTCCTACAACAATCATCAAGCGATCTTTTGTCTCATCAGAAAAAATATAATCAAAGAAATCTCCACCAACAATACGATCGGGGACAGAAATCCCATAAATGTCATAATAGTAAAAATGGAGAAATGGCTCCGGTAAGATACTCTGTTGAATCTCACGTGCTTTGTCGATATCTTGCTCGAGCAATCGAGCTTTTTGCTCGATGCGTTTGTTGCGGAGAACAGAAGTGACTGCCAGACTGATCACATTGAGATTCGGAAGTAGGTCTTGATCAATAAAATCGGAATTGAACGCCAGGACATACTGAAAAACAGTTTTATCCCGATAAGGCATTCTATCCCCTATCCCCGTGGCTGAGTACTTGATAATACCTTTTTTTCGAAGATACCGATCCGTCTCGTTGGCAATAATGGAACGCTGTTCGATAAGATGTTGAAACATCGGATAGCGCGCAACTTGAATACGATACCCTGAATCAAGGCGGTCAATCTGTCCAATCTGATGAATCACGCGGTACGATTCTGTGGATGGTTCGTACTGCCAGAGTCTGCCGCCTTTTAAAAGAATATCTTCGGTCTTCACGATTTCATTCAGAACATGCTTGAGTAAATCTTTCTCCGTTTTAAATTGAACGGAAGCGAAGCTTTCTATAGTACGATATAAACGTCGCTGGTTCATTCAACACTCACCGCTGGAAAAGCACCCTCTTCCTTGAATACTTTCTCAATCTCCTCTAATCCTTCGGTCCCAAGAATGTATTCAAATTCTTCCCGACAGACATCAAGCACCGTCAACGATCCATCTGGAACGATGCTGCAACATTGCGACCTGTTCGTGAATTCGGTATCATCCATCGTCAGCACATGTCCATCGATGACCAGCGGAAACGCGACACAATAAAATGGCTTCAGGGCAAACTTATCCATTCCTTCTGCCAATGCCGTTTTCTGTAACACACAGAGACCTTTACTGTCGAGAAACACACACCCACCGTTTCGCACGGCAGTACCGTCATATCGACCGGATGGGAAATCAATGTCATATTCGATATTGTGATCGAACCATTTTGCAGCATCATGTTCCTGCTGTGGTTCTAAGTATTGTTTGATTACATCTGCATGTGCAAGAATGCGTTCTTTGTCTTTTAAGTCAAGGAGTACTCCTTCGGCGCAGCATGTTCCGTTACAATGACACATTGAACAACCGGGAGAAAAGCGATGCAACAAAATATTCGGATCGATTCGCAAATCCGAGATATGTTCCAAATTATGTTTTTTGAGAATCTTCAGAGATACCTCAGCCATGTATTTCCTTCTGTCTAATGTAAGTAATCATATCTGTGCTCACAACTGCCGTCCCGAGCTGCCTCAGCATCATCACTCATTGACCGCGATGGTATGATGTCTTTTCACGACTTCCATAGTGAGCACTGCAATCACCTCGAGCAATTTCAAATCCGCCCATGTATCATACTCAAATAATAATCGAATTTCTTTTTTTATCATTTCTTAATCCTTTTCTTCAACTTTTTTCTTCAACATCGCCAGCGTTCGCATCGCTTCCAGCGGTGTCATATGTTCGATATCAAGTGTGCGGAGCTCCGTCCGCAGCTTGTCATCCTTCACTTCAAACATTGCTATCTGTACCGTTTCCTCTTTCGTCTTCCCTCTCCCATGTATCAATCCTTTATCTCTCACGACCAATTCAGAGCTTTCTAAATTCTTCAATACCAACTTTGCCCGCTCCGTCACTTCCTCCGGTAAACCGGCCATCTGAGCCACTTGAATTCCGTACGAATGGTCGGCAAAGCCCGGCAGTACTTTATGAAGAAAGATAACCTTGTCGCTGTACTCACGCACGTCCACCTTATAGTTTTTGATGCGAGGAAAAACATCGGCAAGTTCATTTAATTCATGATAGTGTGTCGCAAAGAGAGTTTTGGCGCCGATCTGATTGTGCAAATATTCCGTGAGAGCCCAAGCGATACTGATACCATCGAACGTGCTGGTGCCGCGTCCAATCTCATCGAGCAATATTAAACTGCGCTGTGTTGCCGTGTTGACAATATTCGCTGCTTCATGCATCTCCACTAAAAATGTGCTTTCTCCGGAAGCGATATTATCGCTTGCACCCACGCGAGTATAAATACGATCTACCATCCCAATATGTGCAGATGTCGCTGGAACAAAACTCCCGATCTGTGCAAGCAGGACAATCAATCCCACTTGACGCAAATAACTAGACTTACCGCTCATATTCGGTCCGGTGATGATAAGAATCTGATCGGATGCAGTGTCCAGCAGTGTATGGTTCGGTGTATAATGCTCACCGGGTGGCAGAAGCTTTTCGATGACAGGATGTCGGCCGTCTTCGATGTCGATCCTAAAAGAATCATCCATCGTCGGACAGACATAGTGATTCTCCATCGCAACTTCGGCAAGCGAAACGTAGCAATCCAACATCGCTATGGCATGCGCGTTTGCCTGAATTACACCGATGTACTCGGCAATCATTTGCCGCAATTCATTAAAGAGACGTGTTTCGAGTGTAAGAATTTTTTCTTCTGCATGAAGAATCTTCTCTTCATATTCCTTCAACTCTGGCGTCACGAAACGCTCGGCATTCGTCAACGTTTGCTTGCGGATGTAGTTCGCCGGTACTTTATCTTTGTGTGTGTGTGTTACTTCGATGTAGTACCCGAAGACATTATTATAACCAATCTTGAGCGATGAGATACCCGTACGTTCCCGCTCCGATTGCTGATGTTTCGCCACCCAGTCCTTTGCTCCAAATGCCAGCAAGCGGATATCATCTAATTCTGCATTATACCCCTTCCGAATCACTCCACCATCCACGAGTGTCATTGGCGGATCATCAGCGATGGCTCGTCCAATAGTGGAAACAATATCGGCAAGCGGATCAAGATGATCATTCAAATTCTTTATGGTTGCACTAGCGAGATTTGAGATTTGAGATTTGAGATTTGGAATTTGTGCAAGCATTGCTTTCAATTGATTCATTTCGCGAGGATTCGCTCTGCCCGTAGCAATTCTCACGATCAACCGTTCAAGATCGCCGACTGGCTCCAATTCTTCACGAGTTTTCCGCCGTACCGGTTCATTCGACACTAATTCTTTTACTGCATCGAGCCGCGCACGGATCGGTTCTAATCGCTTCAACGGACGATTGATCCATTGCTTCAACATCCGACCGCCCATCGGTGTTTGCGTACGATCGATAATGGAAAAGAGTGTACCTTCGGACTGACCGGAGATACTCGTTGTAATCTCGAGATTGCGCTTCGTTGAAGCATCCAGCAGCATATACTCGCTTACGTCATGCGGCACGATTTTTTTGATGTGCGGAATATTCGCCTTCTGTGTCTCCTGCAAGTAATTCATGATTGCGCCTGCCGCTACAATGCCAATATGCATCTCCTCTATACCAAATCCTTTTAATGATTGTGTCTTAAAATGATTGATAAGAAGTTCATATGCGTAGTCGGCATTGAACACCCAATCGTCCACTTTCGTGTATAACACACGGAAGCGTTCGCCCAACAATATCTTGATCATTTCCAGATCGCGCTTCTGTACGAGCAATTCCTGCGGCTGGAGATTGCTTATCTGTTCTGTGAATTGTTTCAATGGAAATTCACTGAGTCCAAATTCACCAGTCGAAACATCAATGAATGCAAAACCGATTGTATCATCGCTTGTTGCCAGCGGCGACAATAACGCGACAGCAGCGAGATAATTGTTCTGCTTTTGTTCCAATACTTTGTCAGAGAAGGACACACCTGGTGTGACAACCTCAATCACATCACGCTTGACGATGCCTTTAGCAAACTTCGGATCTTCTAACTGCTCGCAGATGGCAACGCGATACCCGGCGCGAAGGAGTTTGGGAAGATATGTATCAAGCGCATGATGAGGAAATCCCGCCAGCGGTGTTTCACCGGAGGCGCCATTACCGCGCTTGGTAAGCACAATACCGAGCACTCTGGATGTAATCTTCGCATCTTCATCAAACGTCTCGAAGAAGTCACCCATTCTAAAGAGAAGCACCATATCCGGATACTTCGCTTTCACCTGCTGGTACTGGCGCATTAATGGTGTGGACATAGAATCAAGTAACCATGCAAAGGAAAAAGGAAAAAAGAATAATTCATCAGCATAACTCTAAGCAATAAATAATATTTATCCAATAACAGTCAATCCTTCTGCTTTAATATTTCATCTCGCCTTCACTTCGTGCTTCTGAGACATTTCTTTTCACTTGATCTTCCCCACTCCCCATTTTTTCATCGCCTCAAACATCTTATAGTCAGTCAGATCGTATTGGATGGGTGTGATGGAAACGTAATTATTCTGCACGGCTGCTTCGTCAAACTCCAAATCCTCGTCTACTTTTTCCAATCCGCCTGTGAGCCAATAATATTCTCGATTATTCGGGTCTCGTCTAAGGTCAAACGTATCGTTCCAAATTGCTTTGCCTTGCCGCGTGATGAGCACGCCCTTGATATCTTTCGGTTTGAGTGGCGGCACGTTTACATTAAGAAGCGTACCCGGTGGAAGTCCACGTTTACCAATGAGTACTGCTAACTTTCGCGCTAACTGTGCAGGATAACGAAAATCTGCCGGTGCATATGTTGTGAGCGAGACTGCAATGGATGGAATACCAAGGATGGTTCCTTCTGTTGCCGCCGAAACTGTTCCGGAGTAAATTATGCTGATAGCGGTATTGGAGCCGTGGTTAACGCCGGAGACAACTAAATCCGGTGCGCGTTTGAGAATGGCGCGCACAGCAAGTTTTACGCAATCAGCTGGAGTTCCTTGCACAGCATGACCGAAGAACTTTCCATTCTTCTTGAACTCCTTTACGCGCAACGGATAATTCATCGTGATGGCATGACCAACAGCACTCTGTTGTTTATCCGGCGCCACGACTGTCACATCGCCGATCTGCTTCATCTCCTGCACGAGTGCATAGATACCAGGCGCATCAATGCCATCGTCATTGGAGACAAGAATATTGAGTTTACGTTTTGATTTCATATTTACTCAGAGATTGGGAGAACAAAGCCCCTCACCACAGTGATCGGGTATCGGTTACTGCACTATGATAAAATGGGTTAGTAACTTTCTTTTTGCGTCGGAAATTTTTCTTCCTTCACATCTTTCACATACCCGCCAACACTTTGACGAATCATATCGGCAAGATGTGCGTAATACCGTACAAACCGAGGATGAAAATCTTCATACAATCCAAGCATATCTGATACTACTAAAATCTGTCCATCGCAGTGCATCCCAGCGCCAATACCAATTGTTGGAATCTTGAGCGACTTTGTCACCTTTGCTGCAAGAGTTGCAGGAATTTTTTCCAGCACAATACTAAACGCTCCGGCTTCTTCTAAAGCCCTTGCATCTTTGAGCAATTGTTTCGCCTCATCCGGTGTTGCACCGCGCGGAGTGAATCCGCCAAATTGATGAATCGACTGTGGTGTCAATCCGAGATGTCCGATGACCGGAATACCTGCGCGCGCAGTCATATGCACGAGATTTGCAATACGCTCGCCGCCTTCGAACTTCACGCCTCCGGCGCCGGTTTCTTTCATCACACGTCCCGCATTCCGGAATCCTTCTTCATCGTTTGCCTGAAACGACATAAACGGCATATCCACAATAATCATCGCTCGATCAACACCTCGCACAACGCTTTTAGCATGATAGATCATTTCATCGAGCGTAACGGGCAACGTGGTTTCATGCCCTTGAAATACCATCCCAAGTGAATCGCCGACAAGGATCAAATCGACGCCCGCCTGATCCAATAGACGTGCCGTTATATAGTCATACGCCGTTAGGCATGCAATGCGTGTCTTTTCCTTTTTCAGTACCGATATTACTTTTGTTGTAACTTTCTTCGGGCCTGATGTAGTGGATGAGTTTTTCATATATTCACCTTTAATTCTTCATCAACCATATTCACAACTTCCGGTGTAATTGACCATGCCTTTTGGAATCCTTGCAGGATTGCCTCTGCAACTTCTTCAAATGTTATCACCCGATTTAAAACGGTCGAGAGTTCGATAGTTTTTTCATTAAGTTCTCTGCGTAGTGCATCGCGTTCTCCTTCCGATGGAAGATTCAAAAATTCCACAATTCGTTTATGGTCTGGGCCGAGCAGAATAGACCCGTGCTGCAAAACCACTTCTTCACCGTCATCAGCAATATAACGCCGTTGGGCACTGCCGACGAGTTTTTCTCCGTGATATTTTATTTCATACCTCCCGGTACTAGAAAAACATGCTGCTGCCGATGTCGTTCGATAAAGTGATGGAAAATGCGGCTGACTTTTTTCAATGGCAACCAATGCACCAAGTCCCTGCAATCCAGTTACTAGAGCTTGGCTGATATCGTCATAAACAGTAAAAATATTTTTCCCCTTCACCCGCATCACTACGCTGTAGGTGAGTTCTTCTGAATGCAGAATGGCTCTTCCACCTGTGGGACGACGAACAACATCGATACCGGATGCAGAGGTTTTGGCAAGATCGACCTCGTCCATCGACTGATTCCACCCAAGTGAGATAGCAAACGGCTGCCAAGCATACACCCGGATAGTGGGATCGCCCACACCAATGACAAGTGCACGTGCAAGAGCTAAGTCATACTCCATGTTAAAAACACCGGAATTCGTTCCGGTGTTTTCGAATCGCCAATTCATTTTTTCCTTAGTGACAACCAGGGCCGGGAATAATACCGCGTTTGCTGCCAGCAATGAAATTTAAAATGTTTTGAATCTCCGAGGTTTGTTCCAACTCCTCTTTGATACGGGCAACTGCCTGTGAGACGTTCAATTTTGATTGGTACAAGAGAACATATGCTTTCTCGATCAGATCAATCGCTTTTGGAGAAAAACCGCGTCGTCGGAGACCGACGGAATTCAATCCTTCAAAGACCAATGGTTCCCGACCGGCACGAATGAACGGCGGAACATCTTTTGGTATTCGATAGCCGCCGCCGATCATTGTGTGATCTCCAATATGAACGAATTGATGTACCGGTGTCAACCCGCCAATAATCACCCAATTATCGAGAGTCACATGTCCTGCCAGCGGCACACTGTTTGCGAGGATGCAATAATCTCCAATAATACAATCATGAGCTACGTGTGCATTTGCCATGAACATACAATTATTGCCGATGACCGTTTTTCCTGTCTCCACCGTGCCTCGGTTGAGTGTTACGTATTCGCGGATGTCACATCGGTCGCCAACTTCCAGGGTCGTAGGTTCGCCTTTATATTTTAGATCTTGCGGCGGACCGCCGACAACGGCAAATGAAGCAATTCTGCAATCCTTTCCAAGTCGCGTTCCATGCTGGATGATAGCATACGGCGCAACGATTGAGCCATCACCAATGACAACATCATCACCAATGATTGCCGAAGGACCAACAGTAACATTCTCTCCAAGCTGCGCTTTTTTACTCACCAATGCGAGTGGATCAATAACAACGCCCATGAATTTTTCTTCTCTGAATTACTTTGAAGTTCCAGATGCTTTTGTTTTTTCATCTTCACGATCAACGACTGCAGCAGTGAATTCACCTTCCGCTACAACATTACCGTCTACAAATGCCTGACCGCGAATCTGCATGACTTTTGATCTGCGATTCATAACCTGTACTTCGAGGATGAGTTGATCACCCGGTACCACCGGCTTACGAAACTTAACATTGCTGATTGCCATGAAGAGAACTATTTTATTTCCTGGGTTCTCAATACCGTTCAACATAAGAACACCGCCAGTCTGTGCAAGCGCTTCGACGATCAAAACGCCGGGCATGATCGGTTGGCCGGGGAAGTGACCTTCGAAGAACGGCTCGTTCATTGTTACGTTCTTCACACCAACAACACGCTCATCCATCTGGAAATCAATTATTTTATCTATGAGAAGAAACGGATACCGATGCGGCAGGATTCTTTGAATAGCGTTGATATCAAAAATGACGCCTTCTTTTTTCTCGTGTTGATATTTACGAACAAGTTTTTTTTGCTGATAGAGTTTCCGTACTTTACGGGCAAACTCTATATTCGCGGCATGTCCAGGTCGCGCAGCAAGAATCTGCGCTTTGATGGGAGCTCCGATGAGCGCAAGATCACCGATCAAGTCAAGCAGCTTATGTCGTGCCGGCTCATTGCGATAGTGAAGTTTTTTATCATTTAACACACCAGAGGAACCAAGGATCACTGAATGCTCAAGACCAAGTTTATGCGCCAGCTTTCGGAGTTCATTATCTGAAAGGTCGCGATCCACAATGCAGATTGCATTATCAAGATTCCCACCTTTGATCAAACCCTGATCATACAATATCTCGACTTCGTGAAGGAAACAAAACGTACGTGCCGAAGAGAATTCAGAAACAAATTCTTTTTCAAGATTAAACAATCCTGTATGCTGGCTTCCGAGTGCAGGATTGTTATAGTCAATCATAACTGTCAATCGAAAATCATCAGTCGGTAATGCAACAATTTCCACTCCGCGTTGTGGATCTTGATAATGGATCACTTGATCGATAATAAGATAATCTTTTGGCGCTTCTTGATCTTCCAATCCGGCATCGAGAATCATATCTACAAAGGGTTTTGAACTGCCGTCGCCGATTGGAGGTTCGATGTTGTCAAGCTCGATCAGTACATTATCCACCTGCAATCCGGCAATAGCGGCAAGCACATGTTCAACCGTGTGCACACGCGCTCCGTCGATGCCAAGCGTTGTTCCGCGCTGGAGATCAACGACATGATCAACATCGGCCGGAATTTCCGGGGAATTAGGCAGGTCAACGCGGCGAAATCTTATACCATAATTTTCCGGCGCCGGTTTAAACACCATGGTCGTCGACACTCCCGTATGAAGTCCGACACCGGACATAGTAACGGGTTTCTTGATTGTCATTTGCTGAACAAGCATTCTTTTTCCTCTTACTTATTTTTCCAGAAGTTTCCTCTCGAGTTCTGTAACCTTTTTCTGAAGTGCAGTGAAATCATGCAACATATCGGGCAGCATCTTCATTGCAGCATAGACACGTTGTGCTTTGCGTGCCTCATCCGCTGGATAACCAAAATATGACTTTCCTTGTTCTTCAATGCTTCTATGAATTCCCGATTGTGCCATGATTATCGTGTGATCGGCAATTTCGATATGTCCGGCGATGCCTACCTGTCCAGCAAGCATGCAATACTTCCCGATTTTTGTGCTTCCACTAATTCCGGTCTGAGCAGCAATAACCGTATGTTCCCCGATAACAACATTGTGCGCAATTTGAACAAGATTGTCTATTTTCGCACCGCAATGGATGTGCGTATCTCCCATGGTGGCACGATCGATGGTCGTGTTTGCACCGATCTCCACGTCGTCATCAATAACAACAATTCCAAGCTGGGGAATTTTTTCGTATGTCCCGTCCGCCTTTGGAGCAAAACCAAATCCATCCGATCCGATCACCGCTCCGGCATGAAGAATAACTCTGTTGCCGATTTTGCATTGATGATAGACCACTACATTTGGATAGAGTATGCATTCAGAACCAATGTGTACATGATTCCCGATGACGCAGCCTGCTCCAATCTTTGTGTTATCACCAATAACTGCGTGTTCACCAATCACGGCGTGCGAACCAATAGATATATTCTTTCCCATGATCGCATTCGATGGAACGATAGCTGTCGAATGGATTCCGGGGACAAACAGCTCCACGGTGGGTGCTATGTGTTTGAGCACAGACAGAAATGCTACATATGGATCATCAACACAAATAAAGATAAGTGAAGCTCGACACATAATTTTTTTTAGGTCGAGCTTTCGGGATACAAGCACTGCAGTTGCATGGGTGGTGCCAAGATGCTTTTCGTATTTCGGGTTGGCAAGAAACGTTAGGCTGCCGGATTCAGCCTCTTCAATTTTTGCAACACGCTCAATATCCGGTGCACTCTCGATGTTATTTCCAACGACTTCGCCACCAAGCCACTCCGCAATCTCATGAATGGTCATAAGTCAGTCTTGCTATTTTCCGCTTGATACTGGCACCTTGAGTTTAATAAATATTTTCTGTGTCAGGTCGTATTTTTCATTTGCATACATCAGGAGAATATCACCGCTCTTGTCGAAGACATAATCATACCCTTCTTCCTTCGCCACCTCTTGTACTGCTTTAAAAATGCGATCTTGTACGGGTTTCATCAGTTCATTTTGTTTCTTAAACAATTCACCATTCTGTCCAAAATTTTGATTGCGGAAATCGGCGATCTTCTTGTCCATGTCCTGCAATTCACGTTCGGTATCCGCACGGCGCTGCTCGGTCATGATAAGCTTTCGCTTATCATATTCATCGAACTTTTTCTTCCAGTCTTCCTGCATCTTATTAAGCTCTTGCTGCCAATCGGCGACTAATTTATTAAGTTGCGTCTGGGCGTCTATTGCATCCGGAAGCTCTTTCAAAATTGCTTCAGAATTGAAGTAGGCAATCTTCATTTGTGCATTCGCCGGCACAAGAGACAATAACGTCAGGAAAATAATAATGCTAAAGAGTTTCTTCATATTTTTCTTCTCCCTCTCAAGTTCATTGGGAGACACCATCGATTACTTAGTGTCATTGGATTTCGTGGACGCCGGAACTGTCGATTCACCTGTCTTCAGTTGGTCAATCACTTTATAGGTGAGATCATATTTCGAATCTGCATAAAGAAGATTCGTGGCGGCTTCCAACTTATCAAATACAAAGTTGAATTTGCCTTCCTTTGCCACTCTCTCGATGACTTTCATTACTCGCTCCTGTATGGGTGCAAATTTTTTCTCACGCAGCTTCACGGCTTCACCTTCACGCTGATCAAACTTCTGATATTGATAATCACGCGCTCTCTGCTGAAGGTCCTGCAGACCTTTCTCTTTATCGGCTTTTACCTTCGGATCGAGCAACGCTTGTTTCTTTTGATAATCATCTAATCCATCTTGAAGTTCTTTGCTCATTCTCTCGAGTTCATCCTGCCATATTTTGATGGTACCCTCAAGATCTTTCTTCACTTGTTGGGCTTCAGGAAGCTCACGAAGGATGGTCTCAGAATTGACATAGGCAATCCTGACTGATTGTGCCGTACTCATGGATGCAACAAGCATCACTAGAACGGCAAGAAAAATGATTTTTTTCACGGTAACCTCTTTTGTTTAAGTGATTAAATATTCAACTGCAGTATTATTTATTTAAAACGATTTTCCAAATTGGAAATGGAATTTCCATCCAGGAGCTGCAGCACCGGGTGTTGATCCGTCATATCCATATCCATAATCAAAGCCGATGAGACCAATCGGATTAACAAGTAATCGAACGCCAAATCCTGCTGAGCGACGTAAATCGAGCATATCCATCTTAGAATGATCAAGCCATACATTGCCTGCTTCTGCAAAAAACAGTGTATAGATAGGAATAGGATTCAATGTCAAGGCGAATCGTAATTCCGTTGTATATTTCATCATCGCTTTACCACCAACATTACCATCATATGGACCAATGCTGTGATCATCATAACCGCGCAGCGGAGTAACAGAAATTTGTCCAAGTCCGGTGCCGCCCATATAGAATAAGTCCTGGTATGGAATGTACCCATTGTTTCCAAAGGGAAAAATAAGCCCAATAATATTGGAGCTCATAATTGTTATTCGACCAGAGCTTGTAAGAGGAACATACCAATCAGCGCTCAACACATGCTTAATATATTGCGCTGCTTGGAGTGCACCGCCAAATTTTGGACCACCGTTAATATCGGTTAACAATGAAAAGCTGGAACCACGTGCAGGAAAAATCGGACTATCCGTGCTATTACGGGAAATAACTTGCGAAAGACCGAATTGACTTGTCGTTCCTTCGAGATAGTAAGCATCATAAGTAGCGTTGCCAAGAGAATGATATGTATTTTCCTGAGCACGCAATGTCCAATCGCCGCGGAAATACATATCAGGCCATTTAAAACGACGACCGATCCTGACCGATGCTCCACGATAGTGCAAGTCAGCGTATTGCGATTGTTGCGTATCGAAGATATTGAATCCGAACAGTGTCGGTGAGTCGAACATCCACGGTTCTGTAAAGCCAATATTGAATGTCCTATAATAACTGCTTACACCGAATTGATAATCCAACGACATCGTTTGACCGGCACCACCGCGAAACGGTTCGCTCAGTGAAAAGTTATTGAAGGAAACTCCGAGACCACCGCTAAACCCAAACGCGCCGCTGTACCCTACAGACATATTGAATGTATCACTGGATTTTTCTTCAACAGTATATTCAAGCTCAACAGTTTTATTATCGTCCATCGGCCGGACGTCAGGTTTTAATTTTTCAGGATTAAAGTAATTTAACTGCTGCAGCTGCCGCAGACTTCTTATAATCAACTGCCGGCTGAAGTAATCACCCGGCTTCGTCAATAATTCACGGCGGATGACCTTTTCGTACGTCTTCGTGTTTCCGGAAATCAAAACACGACTGACACGGAATTGATTCCTTTCATGTATTTGAAGTGTAATGTCAAGACTATCCTCTCCTACGACCTTCATTTCAGGTTCTACTTGAAAATACAAATATCCATTATCTGAATAGAGAGAGGTTACGTCCGATTCCTCTTCGTTACGTCGCAAATTTTGCTCAAATTTTTCCTGATTGAATACATCACCCTGCTTAAACCCGAGCCGTGCACTCAACACATCAGCGGGATACACCGTGTTTCCTTCCCATGAAATATTTCGGACAAAATACTGCTGCCCTTCGGACAAATAGATCGTGATGGTTAAATATTTTTTTGTCTTATCATAACTCAACGAGTCTGAAAGAATTTCGGCATCTCGGAACCCGTTTTTACGGTAGAAAGCAAGGACGAGATCTTTGTCTTCTTGGTATTTTTTCTTGTCAAACTTGTTGGTCTGCCAAAATTTCCACCAAGACCGTTCGCTTGTCTCCTTCATCTCGCTCTTCAGGTCGCCATCGTCATATTGTTTGTTGCCATGAAAATGGATATAGTCGACCTTTACTTTCGGCCCCTCGGTAATTCCGATTTTCAATGCGACACGCCCGGTTGTATCGTTGACTACAATGAGTTTTGGAACAATTTGGGCATTAAGATATCCATCGCTATCGTACTGATATTTGAGCAAACGAACAACCGTGGAAAGATCCTGCGACGTGATAATTTGACCTTTGACAAGATTGATTTTCTTCAGAACGTCATCTTCATCCAATTCATCATTTCCGGATACTTCAATGCGCTCTAATCGCGGATTCTCCTTTACTTTTATTAAAAGAAAAACTCCATCCTGAACTCGATTCTCTATGAAGATTTGGACATCATCAAACAAGCGAAGATTATGCAATCTTTGAATAGCTAATTTCGTTTGCTCGCCTGGAATTGTGATTTCACCTCCGACCTTCAATCCGGTGTTGGCGATGATAGCCGAGGGTTCCCCCGAACGCTGTCCTTCTACATTAATGCCGAGGATTTTATAGACTTCTGGTTTCGGTTGCTGCTGTCCAAATAAAGAACCGGATGAAATTATTACGAAGAGGAAGAGGAGGACGAGTTTATTATTTTGCGACACTTTTCTTAAACCTTTCAATAAGCCGGGCTGGATGACTTTTCTTTAACGGCTGTAATTGTTCACTCACCATGCCAAACCGACGTTCACGCTTTTGGAAATCTTCAATTGCTTCATAAAGATGTTCCCGCCGAAAGGCAGGCCAAAATTCATTGGAAATATAAATTTCAGAATATGCTAACTGCCAAAGGAGAAAATTACTGATACGCAGTTCGCCGCTCGTCCGAATCAGCAAATCCGGGTCTGGAATATCCTTTGTCGAGAGGTACGTTCCGATCACTTCTTCGGTAATCTTCTCTTTCTTCAACACTCCCGTATGAATATCGTCATACATCTCTTTGATTGCTTTTATAATATCCCATCGACCACTGTAACTCAACGCAAGCACAAGGGTCAAGCCGCAATTCTCCCTCATCACTTCCATCGCGTCACGCAATTCATTTGCCACATCATCGGGAAGTGTGTTGAATTCTCCAATCACCTGCAACCGAACTTCATTCTGATGAAGCCTGTCCCGTTCATCTCGCAACGCCTTCACGATAAGGCGCATCAGCATAGAAACTTCGTCTTGAGGTCGCTTCCAATTCTCAGTGGAAAATGTGTAGAGCGTAAGATACTTTACTCCAAGCTGCGCACATGCTTCAACTATATCCCGAACAGAATTGACGCCTTCGTTATGGCCTGCAATTCTGGGCAGCCCATTGTGTTTTGCCCAGCGTCCGTTTCCATCCATTATAATTGCAATGTGATTCGGTACTAAGCCTCCGGCAATAAGTTGTTCTTGGTTTTTCTTATCAACTCCCGTTGCCTTGGCTAACGGCACAATTTCTCCATTTTTGTGATTATCAAATAAGTATGACTGTAAATTTAACCTTTTTTGGAACGATAGTCAAAAAAAAGCATCTAAAAGAGTAGTGAATCATAAGGTGGAGGGCACGAATTCAAGTTTCTTGACTGCCCTCGCAAAAATGGTTATATTGACTACAGAAACTTTAATTACTTATTATAGGTTTATTAAGTAAGAAGTCAGACGTCCTCAAGGATGGATTCGTTCCGTCTTTGAGGGGAAGGAATTATGGAAGGAAATTTTTCAAATAGAGTACAAGATGTGATCCGTCTGAGCCGCGAAGAAGCACTCAGGCTTGGACATGATTATATCGGCACAGAACATCTTCTTTTAGGCATTATCCGAGAAGGCGAAGGCATTGCCGTCAAGATTCTTCGCAATCTCGGTGTCGATCTCTATAAACTAAAGAAGTCAGTTGAGGATACTGTTCGGACTTCGGGTGGAACTCTCACAATCGGCAACATACCGCTGACCAAGCAGGCTGAAAAAGTTCTTAAGATTACGTATCTCGAGGCAAAGCTTTACAAATCCGATGTCATCGGTACCGAGCATTTATTGCTCTCGCTTCTCCGTGACGACGACAACATCGCCGCACAGATTATGCACCAGTATAATGTACACTATGATGTAGTTCGAAACGAATTAGACAATATTGTTTCCGGTAAACCTTCATCGCCTCCCGGTCAGCCGCATTCTTCGACAGAGAAGAAACAGGATCGTTCCAAGACTCCTGTGTTAGACAACTTTGGCCGCGATCTTACCAAAATGGCGATTGAAGACAAACTCGATCCCATCGTAGGGCGGGAAAAAGAAATTGAACGTGTTGCTCAAGTACTCAGCCGACGCAAAAAAAATAATCCCGTACTCATCGGTGAACCCGGTGTCGGCAAATCCGCAATTGCAGAAGGATTAGCTCTTCGTATCGTTCAGAAGAAAGTATCACGTGTTCTGCACGATAAGCGCGTCGTTACACTGGATCTTGCCGCCCTGGTTGCTGGCACGAAATATCGCGGTCAGTTTGAAGAGCGGATGAAAGCGGTGATGAATGAACTGGAGAAAGCAAAAGATGTTATTCTTTTCATTGATGAGTTACATACAATCGTTGGTGCCGGCGGTGCAAGCGGCTCCCTTGATGCATCGAACATGTTCAAGCCGGCGCTGGCTCGGGGTGATCTCCAGTGCATCGGCGCGACAACATTAGATGAATATCGGCAATATATAGAGAAAGACGGCGCTCTTGACCGCCGTTTCCAGAAGATTATGGTGGACCCTACCACTGTTGATGAAACGATGAAGATTCTCCAAAACATTAAGCATAAGTACGAAGAGCACCATGGTGTTCTTTACAACGAAAAAGCAATTGACGCCGCGGTTCGTCTCAGCGATCGATATATCACCGACCGCTATCTGCCTGATAAAGCTATTGATGTAATGGACGAAGCAGGTGCCCGTGTCCATCTCGCTAATATTAAAGTGCCCAAAGAGATTCTTCAGCTTGAAGAAGAAATCGAAAAAATTCGGCAATCAAAAAATCAAGTCGTAAAAAATCAAAACTTTGAGGAAGCTGCACGACTGCGTGATCTGGAAAAGAAACTGCTGAGCGACTTAGAGATTGCAAAACGAGAATGGGAATTAAAGGCTCGTGACACCGTCTATGACGTGAACGAAGAAGATTGTGCAGCGGTTGTTTCGATGATGACCAATATCCCGGTGCAGAAAGTTGCACAAAGTGAATCTGAAAAACTCCTGAAGATGGAAGAAGCACTTGGAGAGATGGTTGTTGGACAAGAAGAAGCCATTTCCAAGCTGACAAAGGCAATTCGACGTGCTCGAGCCGGCCTGAAAGATCCGAAGCGTCCTATAGGCTCCTTCATCTTCCTCGGCCCTACTGGCGTTGGAAAGACCGAAATGGCAAAGGCTCTTGCCCGATATCTGTTCGATTCGGATGAAGCTCTGATTCGCATCGATATGAGCGAATACATGGAGAAATTTGCAGTTTCGCGGCTTGTTGGTGCGCCTCCGGGTTATGTCGGATACGAAGAAGGCGGCCAACTGACCGAGAAGGTTCGTCGAAAGCCATATTCTGTGGTTCTGTTAGATGAAATCGAAAAGGCTCACCCGGATGTATTCAACATCTTATTGCAAGTGTTGGATGATGGCATCCTTACCGACAGTCTTGGTCGCCGTGTCGATTTTAAGAACACTATCTTGATCATGACATCAAACCTCGGTTCGCGGGATATCAAAGTTACAGGCGGATTGGGTTTCGGCACGAACACGCAGGAAGATAAATATAAAGCAATGAAATCCAGCATCGAAGATACACTGAAGAGGGTTTTCAATCCGGAATTTCTCAATAGAGTTGATGATACACTTATTTTCCATCAGCTTGAACGCTCACATATTTATAAAATTATCGATATTGCGGCGAAAGACCTCTTCGGCCGCATGACGTCGATGGGCATTTCCATCGAACTGACACAGGAAGCAAAAGATTTCCTCGCTGAAAAAGGATATGATCCAGCGTTTGGCGCTCGTCCCCTCCGCCGAGCAGTGATGAAGTATGTTGAAGATCCACTTGCCGAAGAAATCTTAAAAGGAACGTACACGCACGGCAATGTGGTACGTGCAAAGTTTAATAAAAACAAAGAGGAGATCTTCTTTGTTGACGCCGCGAAAGATATTGAAGACGATCAATGGAAAGAACACGGCGAAGAAATCGTCGATATAAAATAAATATATTTATTTCTCAGAATGAAATCCCTCGGCATAAACCGGGGGATTCCTTTTTTTACTATCTATGCAATCTTTCATCTGCGAACAATCTGTGTAAACAGTGAAATCATACATTCTCTTTTACAAGCCGTATGGCGTCCTGTCCCAGTTCACTCGAGAAAAAAATCACAGGGCTCTCTGTGATTTCGGTCCATTTCCAAAAGATGTGTACGCTGCCGGAAGATTAGATGCCGACAGCGAGGGCCTTCTTTTCCTCACAAACGATACTACTGTCAATCATCGACTGACTGATCCGAAATTCGAACATGAAAGAACGTATATTGTTCAAATCGAAGGAATTCCAGATGATGACGACCTCGTACGGTTAAGCAGCGGAGTTGTTATTGAAGCAAAACGCACCAAACCAGCGATGGTGCGGTTGTTTGATCACGAACCGGACTTTCCTGTACGTGCCCTGCCAATACGATTCAGAAAAAACGTTCCAACGGCATGGCTGAAAATGACGCTGCGCGAAGGACGCAATCGGCAAGTGAGAAAAATGACAGCAGCAGTCGGCCATCCCACCTTAAGGCTTGTACGTACATCGATAGTTTTCCTTACTCTCAAAAAATTACACCCTGGTGAGTACCGCGAGTTAACCTCTGAGGAAATTAAAAAATTATACGGCCTGCTTCTGATTTCTTAAGCAGACCATCCACAATTATTTTCAGCAGTATAAATCTGACTTGAAGAGGAAATAAAAAACCCCGACGCACTACCAGACGCCGGGGTTAGGGAGGCTATCGAACTACCCACCGTTGGGGAGCGGCGAGTAATTCATATATAAGAACGTATCATATATGGAAAAGGTTCCCAAAATAATTCAAATATTATTGTAAGAGTGTGTAAAAGAATAGAATTTTTTACTAATATAAATTGAAATTATCTCGGTATTGAAGAAATAATGGTGAATTCAAAATCCTGCATTCTATTGATAATCAATCTCAACAATCCTTACAGATGTCTATGATTTTCTATGCCATCATAAGGAACGAGGAAGATGAAAACGCTCATCAATGATATAACGGTCAGTTACATCGAACACGGATCATCGCAGGGGTTACCGGTTGTATTTATCCATGGGTTTCCATTCAGCCGCAAGATGTGGGAACCGCAAATGCTTGAACTGCCCAACGATATCCTTGCTATAGCCTACGATGTGCGCGGTCATGGTTTCAGCGATGTTGGTGATGGTCAATTCACAATAGAATTGTTCGTCGATGACTTAATCGTCTTGCTCGATCATCTCGGCATAGAAAAAGCAGTACTCTGCGGTCTTTCCATGGGTGGTTACATTGCACTCCGCGCTATCGAGAGACATCCGAATAGGATTAAAGGATTATTACTGTGCGATACTAAAAGCGAACCCGATACAAGCGATGAAAAAATAAAACGAGCGAATTCGATAAAAACTATAAAGTCGGCGGGTGTTTCGGCGTTCGCCGAGAACTTCGTAAAAGCCGTTTTTTGGCCGAAGACATTCGAAAAAAATCCTGGAGCTATCGAGTTCATCAAAGAACTCGTTCGTGCAAATTCAGCCCTTGGTATTTGTGGAACATTACTTGCCCTTGCCTCCCGCACCGACACAACACAGAGTCTTTCTTCCATTGATATCCCAACGTGTATCATCGTTGGAGAATACGACCTACTGACACCACCTTCCTGTGCGCAAAGAATGCACGAAGCAATTGCCGGATCGGAACTACATATCTTGTCAAATGCCAGTCATATGAGCAATTTGGAGAATATTAAGGACTTCAACAAAAGGCTCACTGATTTTCTGAAGAAACATTGGTGAATTGGAAGCAAATAAAATCAACTCCAGGTTTGAGCATATTATATACAAAGAAACAAACGCGAATGTAAGGTTTGACCTTCTCTACTCGTTCACCTATATTATGGCAGATAAACACACAAGAATATTTAAAAAGATGGCGCTCTTATGAATGAATCAAAACTTACCGTTGGTTATTCCAGCGAAGCAACTACAGAACCATTCCGCCGCCTCCGCCGTACACGAATGACAGAAGCACTCCGCTCTCTGGTACGCGAGACAGAGCTTTCGCTCAACGATTTCATTTTTCCGCTCTTCGCAGTTCCTGGAAAAAAAATTCGTAAAGAAGTTGGTTCAATGCCGGGAGTCTTTCAACTCTCGGTAGACGAGCTGGTTCGAGAATGTGCAGAAGTAAAAGCACTCGGCATTCCTGCAGTGATCTTGTTTGGCATTCCTGAGCACAAAGACGAAATGGGTAGTGATGCCTACAATGAGCACGGAATCATCCAAACGGCTGTACGGGCACTCAAGAAGGAAATCCCCGATCTGGTTATCGTTACGGATGTTTGTTTATGTGAATACACTTCTCATGGTCACTGCGGCATTGTTCAGGGTAATGAAATTCTCAACGACGCATCCATTGAGCTGTTGACAAAAGAAGCATTGACACATGCACAGGCCGGTGCAGACATCATTGCCCCATCAGACATGTTTGATGGTCGAGTAAAAGCAATCCGGAATATTTTAGATGTAAACAGGTATCTCAACATCCCGATTATGTCATACTCGGCAAAATATGCGTCGGGTTTTTATGGACCATTTCGTGATGCTGCAGAAAGCACGCCAAAGTTCGGTGACCGCCGATCACATCAGATGGATCCTGCTAACAGCGATGAAGCGCTCTGCGAAGTGGAACAGGACATTCTCGAAGGTGCTGATATCGTTATGATAAAACCGGCGTTATCTTATCTCGATATCATCCGTCGCGTTAAGGATCAGTTTCAGATGCCGACAGCGGCGTACAACGTCAGCGGTGAGTACTCCATGATCAAAGCAGCAGGCCGCAATGGCTGGATTGATGAACCGCGAGTTATGATGGAAGTGCTGACGAGTATCAAGCGCGCAGGTGCAGATATAATTCTCACCTACTTTGCAAAAGATGCGGCAAAATTGCTGAAAGAAAGGAAATAATTGAGGAAGAGATATATCATGCCACAGCGGATTTTAAGACGCCGATTTAAATCGACAAAATCCAATAAACTCTTTATAAAAGCACAGACTATCATTCCCGGCGGCGTGAATTCTCCAGTGCGAGCATTCAAAGCGGTTGGACGTACACCCATTTTTATCAAACGTGCCAGCGCGGCGTTTGTGTGGGATGAAGACAGAAACAAATATATCGACTACGTAGGTTCATGGGGACCAATGATTCTCGGTCACGCGAATCCTGCTATTACCAAAGCAATACGGGAAGCATCAAAGCGCGGCACCAGCTTTGGCGCGCCAACAAGGCTTGAGATCAAGATGGCAGAACTCATCACCAAACTCATCCCATCTATCGAGATGATACGTATGGTGAACTCCGGTACCGAAGCAACGATGAGTGCTATTCGTTTAGCGCGCGCTTATACAGGCAAAGATATGATTATCAAGTTCGAAGGATGCTACCACGGTCATGGTGATTCTTTTCTCATCAAAGCCGGTTCAGGTGCAATGACATTGGGTGTTCCTGACAGCCCTGGCATTCTTTCTACGATTGCCGTGAATACATTGACGGCAAGGTACAACGACCTCACATCTGTACGGACAGCAATGGAACAAAACAAAGATCAAATTGCCGCCATCATTGTAGAACCAATTGCCGGCAATATGGGATGCGTGCCACCTATGGATGGATTTTTGCAAGGTCTGCGTTCTATGTGCAATGAATTTAAGGCGCTGCTCATTTTTGATGAAGTGATGACCGGTTTTCGTGTTGCATTAGGCGGAGCACAAGCGCTCTATGGTGTACGACCTGACCTGACGACACTTGGAAAAATTATCGGAGGCGGACTTCCCGTTGGTGCATACGGCGGGAAAAAAGAAATTATGCAGATGGTTGCCCCAGCAGGACCGATGTATCAAGCGGGCACACTTTCCGGTAATCCTCTTGCAATGGCGGCAGGATTGGCGATGCTGCGGATTCTCCATGCCAACAAGATGATCTACAAACAACTGGAGCAACGATCAGCTCAGCTTGAGGAAGGGATACGAGCTAATCTTAACAAGCTTGGTCTTGAGCATACATTCAACCGCGTTGGTTCGATGTGTACGCTCTTCTTCACCCCAAAGCCCGTTACCGATTATGACACGGCAAAAACCTCCGACACAGCAAAATTCTCGACGTATTTTAACTCGATGTTAGAACAAGGAATTTATCTTCCACCCTCGCAGTTTGAAGCAGCATTTATTTCTACTGCACACTCAGAGAGAATAATCGAGAAAACAATTAAGGCAAGCTACAAAGCGTTGCAGCGGTAAAAGCGAAAATAGTAGAACAATCTGACCATTATAAAAAAAGCTCCGACTGAGGATTCCTCAATCGGAGCTTTTCATTTTGTTAAACCCTCTAATTAATTGTAACCGGAATAGAGATAACTTGCTTCTCTAAATCGGGTGCATTAATTGTCAACACAAGAGTAGTTGAGAAGCTAGTTGCAGGTTCAGAAGTAGAAACGTCTACCACATTGAAAGTGAAGTCAGTGATACCAGCACCCGGGAAACGGGCGTACGCTGCATCCGGAATCACAGCGGGGTTTGATACCGAGAAACTACCGCTAACATCGAAAGCCACACCTGTTATTCCTAGTGGCAGAGTAAATGCAGCGCTAATTGTTGTTCCATCACAAAGTGGATTCCCATTGGCATCCTTAATAGTTATGTTAAAATACGCTGAACTTGAATAATGCGATAGGGTTATTGATGCAGGAATACCTGTAGTAACAATAGGTGCCTGATTCCAAACAACTAGCACACTATCAGAAACCAATTTACCATTGCGAGATTGTGTTTGAGCCGTCACCCAAAAACCTCCCGGTCGACCGGACAAAGCAAGAGGATCGTAATATGGCAGTGTCATTGGCCTTGGATTGACAGTCCATAAGTTTACTTTAGCAAAACCATCTTTGTCTGTGTATGCTGTAAAATCTGATTGCCCAGTTTCGATAATACCAGCCTGTGTATGGAAATAAACTGCTGTTCCTGCGGGAACAGGATTACTGAAAGTATCGCCTACAGCCACTTTAAAAAATGGAGGTGGTGGAAAATCATAATAATCATATTCGGGGAACACATAATGAGATGGATAAATCGTAAAGTGCGCTTGATCCGGGAATCCTGAATGTACAGTAATTCTCACTGGTTGTGAACTAATAATATTTCCACTTGCAAGTACAATTTGGGCAACAAGTTCAACAACACCCGCTTCTGTGCCGCTTATAATCGAAGCCCTGAGTTGTCCTTGGGAATCCGTACTATCAGTCGCAGGTATCACATGCGGTGCGGTTCCACCTGCAATAGAACTATTCGGGAAGAAGTTGATAGAGAAAGAAGCACCGTATTTCGGTGAAGCGGCAACCGGCATACCAAGTGAATCGTGGACCTCGTATGTAATAACCGCGTTTTCCAATGCACCGACACCAGATATATAAATATCGCTTGCGGTAATCCCTATGTATGCTATCTGTGCAGCTTTCAATGCTTCTGGTGAGGGTACATTAATTTGTTGAGCGGCTCTCAATACACCATAAAAATGTCTCGTCGTACTTCCGTTAGTGCCATTCGCAGTAATATAAACATCAAAATTGCCGCTAATGCCGCCATTCGCTACGGCATCACTAAGTCTAACAATGTAGGTAGTATTATTTGTATCTATTGTTCCGGTTGTTGTATTGACGGCATTGCTTAAAGCGATACCGCTTGATGCAAATCCTAATACACTTACTGTTATCGTATTGCCTTGTGCAAGCGGAATTCCATTTGCATCGGCAACTTTATAATCTATATCCATGTAACCGCCATCAGAGATAATGATGGTGTCGGATGCTGGGACGTTTAAAGTAGTAACGACTGGTGCACCTGAAAATACGAAAGGAGCTTTACGCATTACATTTACTCCACCGTGCACCTTAAGGGAAACAGATACGTTGCCAAAACCTTTAACGGGATCTATCGGTACTTTACCGCCGTACAATCCGGCTGAAGCTTTTCCACTTGCATCTGAGAGCACAGAGCCAGGATTAATAACACCACCAGTTGTGTTAAAGAATACATATTCCGGAGCCGGAAAATTACCATTAACATCAGCAAGGTTCACAGTGACCGTACCTACCTGATTTCCCATATTATTAAACATGTTTTGCGCGAGACTCAGAAATATTTGATTTGAGTCGGCTAATCCATGGGCAATTTCTATCGGCATTGATAATGCAGAAATGAAATTTCCTAATCCATCTGTTGTCCTTGCTATAACTTGAGCAATACCCGGTGTATTACCGGCACTAACAGTTACAGAAACAGTCCCTCCTGCCCCTGTTGAATCCTGAACAGTGGAAAGGTGTGTTCCTATTGGTGCTTGCAATAGGAAAAAAGAGACAAGTGCTTTTTGAGACACATTAATTGGAGTCCCAGTGCCATCTCTTACTATAAATGTAAGACGCGTACTGGTATCAGGCAATTGTGTTTCAGATAAGTATAGCGTCCGACTAGATGAATCTGCAAGGGAGATACTGGCCGGAACACCAAATGTTGTTCCTGATGTCGTGCCATGCAACAGCATACCAGTGAACCAATCTTGATCTGGGATGGGATAGTTATCATTCTGACTTATTACGTTAATTTTAAATGTTATAGTTCCCGTAAGACTGTCTTTGGCATTATTATCAATAACCCATACACGGAAATGTGTCTGACTAGTATCTTTTGTATCACCCATTGTGATCTGATTACCTTTTAGCTGCAAGTTTTTTGATACCAAATCATTGGTTCCTGCATCGATTGTAACATTAATTGTTGATCCCGCCACCAAAGGTTTTCCATTATCATCAGAGACAGTAAAATCAAAGAAGTTCGCGTTTCCATCTAATATAACAAAATTTACAGAATTAGAACTTCGAGATACTGTTGTATGTCCCGAGAACAAAATTTGAATAGTTCTTACAATGGAACTATCCGATTTGCGGACAGATGTATCGCCTTTCACTTCAGCAGTAACTGTAACCAAACCTCCAATAGGTGGATTCCCACCACCACTCGTTAAGATAGCACTCGCCATACCGTTGCTTGTAAATGCATTATTAGTTATCCCGCCTCCATTTGTAACAAAACTTACTGGTGTTCCATCTATTACAGGATTTCCGAATTGATCATTGACAGTCATTGCTATAGTTGTGCTTAAACCGTCATAAACACGTCCGGCAATATTGAACTTTGTTGCAGATATAGAAACGTGGTTACCATCAGGTAATCCAGAGCCTTCGGTTAAACCCGCTGTTGCAACAATTTTAAGAATCGGATCAATCACCTGTGCAGTCACAAGAATGGCATTGGGTTTTGTGCCGCTAAAAACTATTGTTGAAACTTGCCCAGTCAATGGATCGGTTTGACCAGTATCCGGTTTAATGGATTCCCCACTCGGATTTGATACACTGATCGAGAATTTTACTTTACATCTATTTGTGCCTGTAACAGGACGATTTAAAGAATCCACAACCAAAAATGTTAAAGTGCAAGATTGATTAATACCACCTTTCAGTAAAATTGATTTCGTTGTTTGACTTATTAATCCAATGCTTGCTGGTCGTCCTGAATTACCACTAATAATTTTACTTGAATCTACTACTTTCATATGGATATTGACACCTGTTATGTTATCACCCGGTGTCATACTTACTTTTTGTGTATCAGATGCATAGCCTGATAAAATTGCATATACCGATGTATTATAATTGTCGCTCAATTCCATTGTAAGTTTATAGGAACCATCCGTTTTTGATGTGTCAACTTGTGATAGAGATCCTACATCAATAACGCGAGCCAACGCAAGAGGACTATTCTCCGCATCAAGCACTGTTCCGCTTATAGAAGATGCCTTCGTTGTAGTCGGCTCTGTGGGATTTTCCTTACATCCTGCAATCATCAGTAATATAACAATAGACACCTTAAGTAAATTGGCACGAAAACTCATAAGATACTCCTCAGGAAAATATCCCTGTTTTATGAAAAATCAATTGTCGAGCTTATTTCTCTGTTCTGCGTTTATTGAGATCTTTTTCCATCTCTTCTATTGTTTCCTTTTGGATATTTTTTCCTGTCTGTGGTTTTACCGCACGGTCTTCCAACGATGGAAGTATTTCTGCCTTGAGAAGAACAATAAGTTCCCGTTTCGTAATATTCTTCGAGTCATATCCAAAGAGGTAGCGGAGTCCAAATACCCACCACGGTAAATCTTTTAGTAAAGGTACTCCCGATCGAACGATTGTTTCCGAATTGGAATACATCCCACCGATATAACTTTCCTCGCCGTTCAGGAGTGTCAATGAACCTGCTGTAGAAGTCTTATGAATAATAGTTGTCACCGTGCTCGCTTCAAAAGTACTTTTCTCAACTCTATATCGGATATCCATAAATTCCATTTCGCCAACTTTGAAAATCCTTGGTCTAATTTCAAGAATTGTTCCCGTTGGATAAAATTTTTGGACAGTGTTTCCAGAAAAATCTTTTTCTAATACAGAGAAATCATCTCCTACTTGAAGTGTGCTGCTTAAACCTGAACGGACTGGCATTTTAGAATTTGAAATTACTTCACCAATCTGATCGGCTTCAAACATCTCGAGTGCGGCGTGGATGTCCACTGCAAGGTTATTACCTGTTGGATTTAAAGTTGCACTTGCGAATTCATTTGCGAGTCTACTGGTCGTAGCTGCTGAAGATGCACCCGTAGATGTGGTTGAAACTAATGGATTAGTTACACCGAAAATATTCATTCCGAGATTCAAATTACTTCCACGGAAAATAGAAAAATCCATCCCGTTCTCTGCCAACTTTGTTCTATTCAAATCAAAGAACACACATGAGACGGAAATATCGCGCACTTTGGAAAAATACTCGCTGGAGTCGACAACCACGGCAGCCTGCGGAGGCATAATCACAGGGACACTGCTTGATGATGGAGTTTGGGAAATATCTCTAGAAGGATTCTGTGCTTGCTCACCTTGTTTTTTCCCGATTTCTTCGAATGAAGCAATTTCCATATACTCCGGATAGTCGATGTACCACAATTGATTACTCCTGAGAATAAGTTCTAATGCATCCTTCCAGTACATCGATTCAATGTTAATCCCAATCGTTTTATCTTTCCCTTGCAAGGGTGATCGGTCAATAACCAACCTTCCATCGAGTTTTTTACTCAATTCTCCGAGGGCTTGTATCGCTTTTGCATATGGGACATCGGACTTAAATGAAACCAGTGCATCCGGATTGACAATTTTCCCCTGTGCTTTGCGTTCAATCGATTGTTCAGTCTGTGCTTCCACAAGTTGTGCAATCGCGGCGATAATCAGAAAAAGAAATAATAAAGAGCGTACTCTCATAGTTACCTCGTTTGTTTATCAAACATTATTTTCTTTGTCAGTTTTCGTACAACTCCACCTTCATCAAGAGTAAACTCCACAGCGCTTTCTGCTGGATTGACACGTGTCATATTTCCACGCCACACCTTATCGCCAAGATGCAAAACGATAAGCGCATTATTTGTAAGCACAAATGCTTTTCCCGGCAGGACTGCTTTCACCTCCAATAAATCTGCATTCACTTCACCAATAGGAGCCTCTGTAGAAAGAGTTTGAGTGATCATATTTCGGAAAGGATCGTACGGAGAAACAATCATCGTCAGAGATTTGGCTGCTAATGATGTGCCAAGTTCAGGAATGCTTCGAACAAAAAATGCGTGAATTTCCATGTCAAACGCAATCCACTTTATGACATCTTTTGTATCCGGATCGATTGCTTCTTTTTGTTCCAGCTTCATCGAAGAAATTTTATACAATCGTTGTCCATTTTCGAGAAAGTACACAAATTTAAACAGATTCTCGAATTGTGCCTCGCCAAGATCTAACTTATAGGCGTTGTACCCCCAGCTAGTTCTTTCACTCGTTCCTAAAAATTTCATATCGAACTTCAAGAACCCGGCTTCATCGATGCCGCGGCTCATATACTCATACGTTTGTGAAGATATATCAAACTGAGGTATCTCCTTACTTCGAGAATCGTATCGCCGCTTTACATCCTGATATTGAGTTGTTAAACGTTGAACCTCATCCGTCAACCCCGGCAGGTCTTCCAACTCCTTGTTGATTGCTTTGACTTCATTCTCGTTTTTTTTCAGCTGACGTGGTTGCACTATGCCCCACCATACAAATCCTGCTGTTGCAAAAATAAGAAAGACAACAAAAAGAACAATTGTATTTCTAACTTTATTAGTCACGGTTTTCTCGCCCCCTTATCTTGTACCAAAATTGGGTTCGGGAATATCATATTTATCAACCTTTTCAATAACAATGTCAAATTCATATAATATTTTTTTGCGTACTGTGATGGTGCGTACCTCCCTCAACGTCGCTGTTTCAAAGATGCTTGCAATGCGCGGTATCCTCGCGCGATAGATGGACCTACCCGAGATAACGATATTCTGCGGATTTCTGTCATCTGGTCTCAGACTGTAAATCCACAGAGAATTCAGATCCTCTATACTATTTGCAAGATAATGTAGAATTCGGCTCCACCGATCACTCCCCGGAGCGATAGAATCATAAACACTGGTCGCATTGCTATAACGGTTAATATCCTCAGTCAATGCCGTTCTTCGCTGGCGAAAAACGTCCAGTTCACCCAGTTTTTGCCGCTTCTGCATAAGTTCCCCATTAGCTCGTCTGATTTCAGCTTCCCGTCCTGTAATTTGAACAACGAAGAATGGAATCGTTAGGCTAACAAGAATAGCCGCTGCCCAGCCATGCCAAGCCAGCGCTAACGTTCGTTGGCCTTCTAGAACAAAATGCGGAACGAGGTTGATATTATAAAAACCGGGAAGGGTGGGTTGAAGCGTGCGCCATGCTGTTATAATCGGAATGACATATTCAGACACTACCTCACCAACAGAACCCTCGAATTCACCAATATCGAGAGTAGGGGCTTTCATATATTCCACAAGAGCGCTAGAGAATTGCGGAGCAATTGCTTCTAACAAATTCACTTTATGGCTTTCACCAGCCAGTAAAATTCGATCGATGCGCGTCAATGCAATATTATCTTGCTCGAGTAGAATGCGACTGTAGATAGTATTCTCAATATTGGGCGATTCATATCCTTCACTAATGATAGGGGCAAAGTGAAGATAGTTTTGACCTTGCATAAAAATCAAACGGCTAAAATCATGTCCTACATAGACGAGGACTGAAACTTCTTCATCTTGAGGTTCATATTGGGTCCGCACCATTTCCATCAATACTGTATCTGCACTATCTACTAGCTTTACATTAGGAACGCGTCCACCCATAAACGGCTTAACTTCCATCAGGAGATCATAGATGTGAATACCATCTTCACGGATGAGTGAAAGCAAACCGCCTGATGCTGTTGGGATAACATCAATCGCATCTATCGCAGGAGCAGAGGCACGCATCATTGAAAGTTCTTGAGAGATCTTTTTCTTAAGCCTATCTCCTTTTAACCCAAAGTCTCCTTCAAACTCTTGATAGGTCACAGCCGGTTCAGAGATAGCATAGGAAAGTAAATATTTCCTAGGAGAGCCAACTTCGTTTAATAGGCCAAGCAATACAGATGCATTTGTATTGCCTTCTTCGCTTGGAGATTCAAGCGCCCCGGCAGATGAGAAAGAATCTGCCGACGAAATATCGCTAAATGATGGGCCGTCGCCTGCTGCCGCACTGGCTTGCTTTTCTTCAAATTTTCGCACCAAAGCAACGGTTTTAAAATCTCTCAGCGTTACTTTATTCCCTTTGGCAGAAAGGCGCACGAACTTAAGTTCTAGTCCGTCCACAAATAAGGCAACCGCTGTTTTTCCTTCTCCTGCTTTAATAGGCATGAGTTGGTATTTCCTCGCTCGTTAATATTTAGAAAATTGTCATAGGCCACGAGACCTATGGCCCAGTAGCACCTACACGATTAGAACTTAATTCTGTTGTTTGTAATTGTAAAAGCTGTTGAAGACGCCGTTTGTTATTCGCAAAATTCATAGCGTTTTCCATCGAAATCTTCTTCTGCAAGTACAGACGTTTTAAGTCTTGTTCCATAGTGATCATACCAAGTTCCGTACCTTCTGCGATCATTTGATAGATCTCGCTTACATTATTATTCTTGATGGCGGCATACACCGAGGGAGTTCCAAGCATCACTTCCTTCGCAAGTACTCGTTTACCATCTAAACTGGGAATAAGTTTTTGCGAAATGACACATCGGAGCGTCTCTGCTAAACGATTCCGTACCCGTTCTTGCTCAATAGGCGGCGTTTCGCCGATGATACGGTCGATACTCTCAACTGCCGATGCCGTATGCAACGTTGAAAAGACTTTGTGACCGGAATCTGTAATTTCCAATGCTGCTAAAATTGTGTCAGCATCTCGCAGCTCACCAACCATAATAATATCCGGGTCTTGTCGTAATGCCTGCACTGCACCATCTCTAAAGGAAAGCACATCTCTTCCAACTTCTCTATGCCTGATGATACATTTATCTGATTTATGAACAAATTCAATAGGCGAAGCAATAATAACAACATGTCCTTCTACACTATGATTGTTGGCATCGATAATGGAATCCAGCGTGCAACTCTTCCCCGATCCGGTTATACCTGTGACGAGACAGAGCCCTTCCTTCGTATGTGCCAGACTGAGCACTTTTGTGACATTTGAGTGCAACTCCAGTCCTTTATAGGGACGAAGTGTGTTATTGATTGCGCGCATATTCAGCGCAAGCTGATCCAAGTCAAAATATACATCCGCACGGAACCTTCTGAAATCTGAACTTTCCATATAAAGCATATGAGAGAAGTCAAGATTTCTGTTCTCAAATAGAAATGCTCTTTGCCGCTCTCCAACAATGCTTTGGATAAGAATATTAATTTCGTCCTGTGAATATTTCCCAAGCGATGGATCTGATCTTTTTGAACCATACACTCGATACCAGATATAACCTTGCGAACCATATCCTCCCATATCAATATCAGAAGCGTTGATCGTAAACATACGAGTGAGAAAATGATTAACTAGAGCCAACAGCTTCATTTTCGTTGTTTCATCAGTCCGCGTCATGATATCACTAATCATCATCTGCCGCTCAAGTCCCGTAACTGTTTTTGGGAATTGAGATGCCATCTCTTTCAGAATTCTTTGCGCCTCGGTAACGACTGGCGGTAAATCTGATTGTACAGCAACAACGGTTGGCATATTCGGAGATGGATTTTTAACTTGTGCTGCCATGCAATGAATTCTCTTATATAACCTGACAACTAAAGTTCAAAGCTTTTTCTGTATCCCTCATTCCCATGGTCGGTTAGATAATAAGGAACTCCAATTAAAAAAGCAAATGATGAAAAGGATTTTTTTCAATAGCTCATGAAGAATGTCAGGTGTGCGCATGTTAGAAGTCCTCAAAAAAGAAAGGGCTTCTGGAATGGGACAAACCATAACAATGAGCATAAGAGAGATGGGGGACGATTGAAAATGATAGTACGGATTAAAGAAGGCAAAATCATCGTGTTAGAAGCAGCCGAGAGCAGTATTCGGATTATGATCCGACGCTGTTTTCCGAGAAGTGTGAGGAATATCACGCTTTGAGCATTTCACGGTAAATCCTCACTCGGTGATTGGTCAAGGAAAGTCTCTGGGCGCCCAGACGCAAGAAGCGTCCTCATCGAAAGAAACGAGAACGGCTCCTCCTTGCAATTAGTTCGTTCATTCAATTCAACGGCAATGATCCCGATTGGTTGATGGCTCAACCGGACATCAGATCGGTCTTGAATATATGATTCGATTTGTATCCGATATCCTTGGTCATCATTGATCTTCTTGCAGCTCGCACAGATAGGAACCAACCCACTTACTACATCACCTGAGCGCCGATATATTAAGTACCTATACGATATAGTACCTATACGATATAGTACCTATATTATGATAAACAATCAGACTGCCGAATACGGGTTGGAATTAAGCCTTGTGAGCAGGAACATGGAACGTGTTGCCGATTTAGCGACGAACATTGCCGAAGAGTTCATGTTCCATACCCACGCACGAGTAGTAAAACATCACGCAGAGGGAAAAAAGAATTCTCATAACGGATTATTTCTTTGTCAAGTATCCAGGATAAAGTTTTGCCATACAATCTGGGCAGATACCGTGACTAAAGCGAGCCTGCGACCGTTCTTGGATATAGGATTCCACTTGCATCCAGAATCCTTTATCATCACGAATCTTTTTACAATTTGCACAGATTGGAACAAGCCCGCTTAGTGTTTTGATATCGGCAAGGGCATCTTGAAGTTCTTTGATCATCCGTTCACGTTCGACTTCGGCATTTTTTCTTTCCGTGATGTCGCTTGCGATACCAACCATGCCGATAACCTTCCCCCGACTATCGACCAAGGGAATTTTACTTGTGAGATGCCAGCGCTGTTCACCGGTATCTCGATGGAACGCTAACTCCTCTCTCTCATACATTGCCTGATTTGTTTGAACAACCTTCATTTCATCCTCGGAATACTGCTTTGCTAATTCCGGCGGGTTGAAATCAAATGTTGTTTTGCCGAGGGCATCTTCTTGACGTTGTACTCCGATTGACCGAAGGTGCGGGAGATTGTTGAGGACATATCGCCCTTCAGTATCCTTCGAGAAAATGAGGACGGGTAAATTATCGATTAATGTCCGGAGTAAATTGCGCTCATGCTCGAGTGCTTCTTCGAAATGTTTTCGATCAGTAATATCGGCGCTGATACTAATAATACTCGTCACCTTTCCTTGATTATCCTTCAGTGGAACCTTACTGGTTAGATGCCAACGTTGTTCACCAGTATCTCGGTGCAAAACAATTTCTTCTTTATTGAACACTGCCTCCCCAGTCTTAAGAACTTGCATTTCATGTTCGTGATACCGATGCACTAATTCGGCGGGGTGGAAATCAAACATTGTTTTCCCCAGCACATCCTCCTGGTGCTCTACACCAAGAGATTGCAAGTGTGCACGATTGTTGAGAAGATATCGACCTTCTAAGTCTTTATAATTGATTAGTTCAGGCATAGTATCAATCAATGTTCGAAGAAGGTTGCGTTCATGTTCAAATGCTTCCTGCACTCGTTTCTGCTCGGTGATATCATGGCTGATGCAAATAAAACCTGTTACTTTCCCTTTGCCATCCTTGACTGGTATTTTACTTGTAAGATGCCAATGCATTTTACCCGTATCCCTGCGAAAACATAACTCTTCTTTACGGATCATCGCCTCGCCGGATTGAACAACCTTCATCTCGTCTTCAAAGTATTTTTCTGCTAACTCACGGGGGTGGTAATCAAATGTGGTTTTCCCAACTACATCTTCCTGACACTTCGCCCCAATCGAACGCAAATGTGCAGGATTGTTGAGAATATAACGGCCTTGTTCATCTTTGTAATAAAACAGATCCGGCAAATTGTCAATCAATACCCGGAGAAAGTTGCGTTCGTGTTGGAGAGCTTCTTCGACACGTTTACGAGAACTGATAACCTTAACCGCCGATATAACTGTTGGTTTTCCCTTCAATTCAAATAAATGATTACTCACCTCAACCGGAATTCTATGACCATTCTTTGCAAGATGTATCCCTTCCCACACCGTATATTTCTGCATCATAAGTTTTTTCATCATCGCTTCAACGTGGGGGATGGTCTCGGGGGCATGAATGTCATATGGACTTTTTTGGAGAAGTTCCGCCCGGGTATACCCTAGTTGTTTGCAGGCAACTCTATTCACTTCAAGAAACTTAGAAGGCACACCCCCTTGATTGGGAGATTCATAGACAAATATTTCATCATGAATGCTATTGAAAAGATTGTATAACACAGTAAAAGGCAGTAATACTGTTTTTACCCTTTTGTTTGATACGGCCCCAATTTTTTTTACGTGCTTGCGCAATCGAGCAACTTCGTTAAAAAGTTGAGCTTTTGTTTTGGTCATATGTTTCATAGTGTAACTCCGACAAAACCTACAATACTATAGTCTCATACCGGCTTTTTCTGCTGCTCAATACTGCAAGCATTGAACAAAATAAAGAAAAGAAGCATTATAGAAATAGGCTTCATAAAAGTATCTACAAGATTATATCCATGAAGAAATAATCGCGAAACCGTAGTCGGAAGAATTCTACAGGAAAATAACCCATATTCCTTTTCTCTTACAGTGCTAACAATCACAGGAGCGTACGTAGGGTATTTCTGCATACTATGTGGGAATATCAAAAATGATGAATGAGACAGCAGCAGAATGGATATTCGCATGTGCATACGATGCAATGCTTACCTCTGTTCCCCTTTTCCACCGAGATGTGCGTTATGGCATTCAACAATAAAATCTTCTGAAGAATCACCAAGACATCATCTGGTGGTAATTTTCGGCAAGACTCTTATCATCGTCAATGCCGAATGTACACAACCTTTATTATTTGTACAAATGTACTTTATATCCTCTTCAAAATCAAAAAATGTTGAAAATAGAAGGTGAGGATAAAGAACAATGAAAATTGCTCACTCGACCCACGAGAAGTTGCAAGTGTAGCAAAATTATGAGGCTTTCTAAACGTCTTATCTTAAAAAAATATATTCGTATCGACACCTCATCCCTTCCGGACTACCATTCTCTTGATAAGCTTTTTCAGGACGGCAACAACTAGCCGTTGATTTTATGAGATAGACCAAAAGTAAGAGTTTTTCTCAAACCCCTGTATCAAAGCTGGAAATACAATGGAGACAAAAATAATGGTCATAAAATAACTTTAACTTTTCAATAATTTTAAATCTCTGCTTCATTGCTTTGTTTCATTATATCACATTTAAGCACGATTCTCTTGCTTTTTGTTCTTGATATTGAACTCCGCAATTTTGAGATCCTGAATATACCTACAAAACCGTTTTATATTCGATTGCGAACTTGAGGAGGGAATGACTTCCGTGGATTTCAAGCTTATTGCAGATATTGGTTCGATGATTCTCGACGGTCCGATAACTGATATGTAACTCATCTCCGATTTCTTTACTTGTTTTGTTTCCCGAGATAAGGCGTAGTACTTTGCGTTCGGTGGCTGTAAGGCTCTCCAATTGAGGTTTTTTCTTGAGCAGTGAACGGGCGTAATCACCTCTGCTGACGAGGTATTCTGAGATAGACGGACTGAGGTAGTACCGTCCAGTTGCAACGGTTTTGATAGCGGCAACGATATCACTTACTGCGCTTTCCTTCAATACATACCCTTTCACTCCAAGATCCATTGCCTCGTTGAACATATCTTCTTCTTTGTACATCGTTAAGAAGACAATATGAGACGGGAGATGTCGCCTGATGATTTCCTCTGCAACCTGAAGACCGGTTAATCCCGGCATTTCAATATCAAGCACGATGACATCCGGTTTGAGTTTTTCCGTAAGATGCAGTGCTTGTTGTCCGTCCTCCGCTTCACCGATGATTTCTATAGAACGTTCAGACCCAATTGCTAAGAGTAAGCCTTTACGAAATATCGGATGATCATCTGCGATGATGATTTGTAGTTTAGTTTTCGCCATCTATTCTATCATACGTTTTAATTGTAATTAATACTCTGGTTCCTTTTCCAGGATTTGATTCAATTCTCATTGTTCCTCCAATAAACCGAGTACGTTCTACAATTCCTTGTAATCCTATCCCGCGTTCATTTTGAGTTCGCTGCAGCAAAACATCGAATCCGGTACCGTTATCTTCTACGTCAATATTCAATCGATTGTACCATCGCTTGATGGTAACTTTTCCGGCAGTCGCATGCGCATGTTTGATGATATTATTGACGCATTCCTGTATAATTCTATAGACATGAATTTCCATTTCTTTTGGAATAAGATTATCAATGGGATCGATATCCGATGCAAAGGAAATCGTCGTCGTTTGCGCTGCCCTATTGATAATCGATTCAAGCGACTTCTTCAATCCTAATCTATCAATCTGGTAAGGACGAAGATTATTCGTGATCTCTCTGGTTCCTTGGATTGCTTGCGATGCTGTATGAGAAATCTCATCGAGTTGTTCTCGAACATTTTTTTTGTTCTTCAGATCACTTAATGCCAACAATGCCCTGTTCTTAATGATGAGAAGCTCCTGGCCGATGCTGTCGTGTAATTCAGTAGCTATGCGCTTTCGTTCTGCTTCCATCGAATCAATCAATTGGCGTGTAAATACATTTTGTTGCTGTAAGGATCGACGACGACGCTTTCGCTGAAAGTAGAATGCATATCCAATCAGAACAACAGCACAAACCATAATAATCTGGAAATTTAATGCTTCCCAAAATGGCGGCTGGTCTACAAAAAGAACTGTTATCATGAAGTCTAATTAAATAATAATCTTCTGCCCAATAAAAATAATTAAAAGGATAAAATAACTCTTTTCACAAGCATAGTACGAGAAAAACGTAGTAGTGTCAAGAAAGGGATCGAAGAGAAGAGGAATGCTCTTTGTACTGTACGCAGCCGATTTGTACCATGGTTGCGTGCACAATGTACCATGGTTGAAATATGACACTAAGTCAGACTACCTTTGAAGTGGTTTTAAAGAGAGATTAAGCAGGTGCCGGCACAGTGTACCCACCCGGCAAACTCGTTGCGATACCAACCCGCTCCTCTTCGAACTCGATGTCGCTTACAGGGAATACGACATTGCCTCTACCTACCCACGGCAAATAGTCCTTTTTAAAACGTACGAAGTGCCAGTTGCCGTCCATATCACAAAACCAAAAAGGATATTGCATACCATTTACGGTTCTCACCAATCGAGCCCAATCGTAGAGTTGCGCAGCTATCAAGCTTTTAGAATTTATTTTCCAGGTTTCGCGATCAGGATGTAAGGATGATCCGTATCTCAAACCACTCATTGATTCGGCTACAATTGCATCTGCTTGGAGTCCACGCTCAGGAGAATTAAGATAGAGCGGCATATCCGCGCGTGCACCAATATATAATAACCCAATTTGCGGTATGGTACTTAATGAGCTCGATTTCACAAATACTAATTGTGCGTATGCATATAAAGTAGTCCCAAATGGAGCATATAATGGATCAGGAAAACTCGTCAAAGTTGCCTTTGTTGTCCAAGCCACTCCATCTGGAGATACGTTTATTTTCAACGACGTTAGTCCCAGGTTCGCAATATTATGATTAGCAATAAATGCATTATCTATGTTTTTTGCGATTGTAAAGTGGGCTAACAATGTTTGATTCTGTGCATTCGATCCGCTTTCCCAGAGCGTATCATATCTGTCATCCTGCAATTGTGTGGTCGGGAAGCCGGTTGCACTTCCTTCAGATGCTGTCAACGTCGCCGCTCTCACTCCTTCAAAAACAAAAATCGGATTGCTCATATCACCACCTCAAATTCGGTTGTTCCATCTCGCGAGATACCTTGCCCTATAATAGGTCCGTTTGCAGGTACAGATTCTATAAGTGTATTTATCTTCCCGGCGAAATTTAGTGCTGCACTATCAAAAGGTTCAAACTGGAAAAATGGAATCACCGGCGTCGGTACCTGATAACGGGTCTTGCTCGTCTTCCAATAATTGTAATACCAAAATGCGAAATCCTTTAATAAATTATCGGCGATGAACCTGCAAGAAATATAGAGATCTTTGTCGTCTCCCATCGCAACCGCATCAAATCCATTTGCATCGCATGACACGCTGTTAACCCCATTGTCGACGGTGACAACGTCGTAAGCATCTCCGTATCCGGTGTCTTCCGAGATATTCTTTGCCTTATCCGCATCGAGCGTTACCATATTCCCGGTTGTGACAGGCACTCCATTTTCATCGAACCGCCTATAAGCAAACGCTTGTTTCTGACCGCTGATGCGAGGCATAATATTAAAACTAAATAATTCCTTCAATGCGTCGTAAATTGTCGCGCTGCTGTAATCGGCTTCTGCAGCTATATACATTGAGATGGTAGCACCGAATTCAAACAATAATCCAAGTGGAAGTGAAAGACCTATTAATCGATCATTTACTTTGTCATAACAAATTTTATTTGATGAATAAAATTCGTCGGCATTAGTACCAACCGGGAATGGATCACCAATCCTGCTAACTGAAGTATAGCCGGTAATTGGGGTGGCATTAATTCTATTTACATATTGTTGAGTTCCAATCTGATTAAGAAGTCCATCGTTGTTGAAATAATAGACCCATCCATTGACTTCATCAGAAACAAATCCTCCCGGCTTCGTCATTGAAAACTGAATGACCGAAGAATTATTTTCAAGAGAATTGTTCGTTTGAGGATTCCATTTAACTATTTCATAATATCCAGGACTTGCAGAACGATACCGGCATCCGAACCATAAACCCAGTGTGTTAGAATAAACTGCCTGCTGAATCGGATAATCTGAGTATGCGTTTAAAGTTGTAAGAGTAAAACTTGTACCGTTGAAGTTTATTTTAATAAAATTCGTACTGTAGATAAGTTGATAATAATAATTTCCTGCGCCATCGCAGAACGCCGGCATATCCTGACATATTGCTTCACCACCCGTCGTAGCATAGCTTGATTCGGCTAAAGTATTAAGCAAAAAAAGCCGCACTTCAACTACAGACGTAATATGACTCAAATAATAAATACCGCGCACCGTCAGATCGATGGCAAAATTCGACTCACCACCGAGCGTATTTGTGGTGCGTGTTATTGCATAGGTATCGATTGTAGATCCCGAAATGCCGAGTCTAATTATCTTGTGCGCACCCGCCGCATTTCTCGCAACTCCCCAAATAAATCCTGAAGCGAGATCTTCACTCCATAATTTCACAACAATATAGCCGGTTGGCGCTGCGTCGATGAGCGTATAGAGATGCGTTGATAAATCATGCTTGTAAATTCTATCTTTAATCCCGACCCAGAGTAAATTATTTGTATTGTCACATGCGATTGCAGTAGACTGAGCATAATAACTTTCACCGGGCGGAACATCCCAAAATGATGGAACGTGCCTGCCGTCATATGTCTTAATTCGGAAATTATCGAACGTGAAACTTGTAATGCCAATTTGTTCGAACATCGTCCGAAGCAACTGAAAAACCCAAAAATAAATTAACCATGTTTGAGGGAAAACATCGCCCGTTGCCTTTTGAACAATTCCCTGTGTGACAGAGGTTATTAACGGTTGTAGTTCAGCGACCGTTACAAGAATGGTCACCTGCTGATTATCATATTGATTAATATCTCCAGCCTGCCCATTGCCGTTGCCGAGTGTGACATATCCATCGCTCGCCGGAAGCGTTACTTCTATTCCTCCATCTAAACTTGCCGTCCATGTATCCGGTGTCCCTGCCGTATAACTTAGCTGGATGGAGTGTATTCCTTTCTTCAATGGATAACCTGAAACATTGGCGTTATGAAGATAGAGTCCGGGAAGTTTCTGCAGCACTATTCCGGTTTGCCCGCCATCCATATTGTAAACTGGAATTTGTGTATTGATTGCCACAGCACTTGTGCGCGCTGCATATTCCAAATATCCCGCGACGGAAAACACAACTGTATCCGTTGCCTCATCGCTCGTTACGCACCACTTGCCGTCTTTCTTTTTGTCAATCCATCCTCCAAATGGAGTGATTGTGTCTGTCGTAAGATCGTTCAGCCAAAAGTCTACTTTCAGTTCTAAATATTGCGTTGCATTAAAAATATTCGCCTTCCACCATGCAATATCCAATCCTTTAAAATTCAGTACCATTGTTGCAAATTGTCCCATGAGTAATTCAATCGATTCGGAGATTTTATCCGGCATGGTATTGTCGAGATGGTCGGTCACATCGATCCACGTGCCGGCAGATTGCGCTTCATTGAGCACCGCGACCTTCTTCACCGATACCTTCCAATGGACAATCTTTCCCCCGGCAATGGCAAACACATCATAATCTGCTGAAACTGCTTTTCTCATTTATAATCCATCTCTCCCCTCATCCTATTCTCTCCCCTTTTTAGGGGGAGATGCAAGAGGGGGTTCGGGTGGGGTTCAGAAGGGTTACACATTCTTCCACTTATTAATAAAGACTTCATCAATTGAGGATGCACCAAGTTCTCGCATCAATTTTTCGACTGCCGGTTTTAAATTAGACCTCACATATTCATCCGTGCCAATAAGATTGTTCACACTAATATTCAGGTGCACATGATTGCTTCCAACACCGCCTCCGGATGCACCTCCGGATTGATTTGATATTCCAGTCTGTTGTTGTCTCAATGCTGCCGGAGCGGCCATCGTCTGTTTGTTGATCGTTGGCAAATAGGTATTTCGCATTGCGGATTGCACATTTACTTTTTCGCCCGAGCTGACACCGATCATAAAATTGTCTTTGTCATATCCAGGTGGGACGATAAAACCTTCGGGCGGAGTGCCTTGCGCAAACTTCGGTATTGCAGCTTCCATCATTGCCTGGATTGCTAACCCAGCCACTGGGGCGGCGAGAATATTGAACGGGAATGGAATTGTCTCTATAACACTTGCTAACTGAGCTGCGACTGCTCCGGCAATCTGTGCTGCAATATAATTGCGGATCGTATCGTCCACCACCCGGTTCATATTCGTGCCAAAAGAATCGGCCGCATTGTATTCATCTCGTCCGGCTTGTATCTCTTGTTCCACTAATTTCAAACGCGCAGCAGTTGCTTTCTCTTTATCTTCCGTCCGCTTTTTTTCAAGATTTGCAACGTAATCTACCAATTGCTGTTCTATCGCCTTGACTTTATTTACATTTTCCGCTTTGTCGGCAGCCATCTTCGCATCGATGGCACTTATTTTATTTGCGAGATCTGCCTGCTCTTTTATTTGTCCGGCATCATTAACATCGATAATTGCGTTAAGCGCATTTAATTTATCCTGCAACCTTTGTCGTTGAGCAGCAAGAGCTTGATTATCTATTTCCTCCTGAGTTAATCCTTTTTGGATGCCCTGGATGCGCATAGTATTCAAATCGCGCTCAAACCATGAGTCCGATGCCGATTGTTTTGCATTCGCTAATTGCTCGGCTGCCTTTTCGGCTTTCTGATCTTCTGCATCGGATTCCTTCTGATCTTTCGCGGCTTGCGCTTTTTCCTGATCGTCATATTTTTTATTTATCTGGGCTATCAGTGCATTATATTTTTCGGTTGAAGCGACAAGTGCATCGTGATGACCTTTCCATTCATCCTGTTCTTTATTATATGTCAGCGTTGCGTCGGCAAGTTCTTTTTTACGACTGTCGGCAATAGCATCGATCTCAGCTTTTACAGCAAATGCCCTGGCTTCCGCATCGCTTTTTACTTTCGAAGTCAATTCTTTATTGATGGCGTCGATTGCTTTTGTGTGAAGATCAAATTCTTGCTCATATGATTGGTATCGTTCTGCATTTTCGGTGTCCAATATTCCGAGAACTGAGCGCTTTTCATCAAGTTTATCTAATTCGTTTTGTATCGCTTGCAAAGCTTGTTTTTCGTTTTCTCGAGCCGCCTGTAATTCTGAAATGGACATGCCCTTCATGGCGATCGACAACTTATCGAGAGCCACTTTTTGTCTATCTATCGCATCGGTTGTATCGTTGAGTACATTATAAAGTGTCATGCCGACTGTGGCAGCTAAACCAATAGCGATTGCAAGAACATCTAAGTCCGGATTGACCATCAACAACATCATTGCCACTTCAAAACCTGCAACGACTCCTGCTTTTAATCCTTTTTCAAGTCCGCCTACTTTCTTTGTTGCATCATCTGCAGCGCCGCCCATCTGTTGCATGCTCATCATCAAAAACGAAAGAGCTCCCATTCCCATCACGGCTTCTCGCCGCATACCTCGCAGTGTATCGGCTTTTTTAAAGATCGCTTTTTCGGCTTTGCCTGTTTCGTTTGTTAATGTTTGCTCAACGGGAATAGCATTTTGATTGGAAGTAATACTGCTTTGATTCGCTCCTACATATTCTTTGGTGCGGTCTACAAGCCCCTTCAACTGCGCTTCGAGTCCGGAGTAATCCGGTGGTTTTGCATTGACCGTAAGAAGCTGATTGAGCTGCGCGCCGGTTGTCTCCGTCATCGAGAGCATAGTCTTCAGCCCATCGACAAATGGCGCCAGGTCAACCGTGAAAACTGTCTTTACTTCACTATTAATAGCCATCAGTCGTCAGCTCTCAGTTATCAGTGATTTATCGTTCTTCATCTGACTTCTGCCTTCTGTATTCTATCTTTTCTTGCATAATAAATAACTGCTTATAAACATCTTCGAGATTTTCTTTCTTCATCAAGCGAAATTTCGTTCCATCATTGCCGGCAAGCTCGTATGCAATCCGGTCCTGCGAGCTCACAGGGCAATCTAACTCATCATCGGACTCGTCAAAGATTGCGGCGTACTTACTCCGAAGGCGCCGCTTCTCTGAAAAAAAAGATTGACCAGCTCCGAGGCCTCTTTGCGACAATCCTGTTTTCCAAAGAAAATCATCTTCTCGGTTACATCCTTTTGATCGAATTCTTTTCCTTCCTCGACCAATAAAGTTGCCATGATCCTTTGCGCATATCCCTTCGCATAGACCCAGGCATTCAGCTTCATCGCATCGAAACCGATCTGCAAAAGGTTTGTTTTCAAAGATGTGGATGTCGGTTCTTGCTGCATATCGACCATTGCGCTTGCCGACGAAGAAAGCACGGTTGAATTTTCCTTTAACATCTCCAGAACGATCGGCGCCAGCAATTCATCCTGATCCAGTGAGAGGGCAAAGCGGAACTTCCGTCCGCCTATTTCATAAATCTTTTGTTCCATGTGAGTCTCCTTAAAACTTGCCCTCCCCTTATTCAAAGGGGAGGGATGGGTGGGGTTATTTACCATTTACCGTTTACCTTCATTTGCGACGCACCTCCAAGGTGCATTGCAAATTGTTACGACAACGTCAGCGTCAACAGATCTGTTTCGCTGCCCGCGAAACCGGATCCTTGCAGAATGCGCTTCCAGTTCTTTCCGGTTTCGTTCGGCTGCAGCTCTACAAACGCCGTTACATTTTTCAACACGAGCGATTGTGCGGCATTGATGCCTGTGATCTTTAGAAAAATTGGAGTTGCTGCGGCTTCGTACCCGCGAAGCGTTGCATACGGCGTATCGGTCAGGTCTTTACAGACGATCGTAAAGTCGACCTGCTTGCCAGTCGCGCCGGCGCGTCCGGCCGCATCTTCCTCGGTCGGAGTTTTAAATGTGATCTTTGATTCCTTCATCACGCCCGGAAGCTCCGTGCCTGGGAAAGAATTTGTCGCAGCAAATTCGAACTTGCTGAGGCCGCCTGGAAATAATATCATGATATGCTCCTTTTATTAATTGTTTTTGTTTTTACTAAATTACTCAATGGCTCATTGGCTCAATTGCTCAATGGCTTTAAACATTTAGATTTATCAAATCACTTTCGCTCACGGCTAAACCGCTGCCTGTCACTTTCATCGCATTGAACTTGCCGATCTCATTCGCTTCGAATTCAACGACGGGAGGAACGTTCTTCACAATGACATTATCGGCTATACCGCGCACGTCATCGATAAATAAATTAAACGCGCCTTTATCAACCACCATTTTTACACCGACCGAAATAATTGCAGTATCCGATCCGGGGTTCGCCAGGGTCAAAGCGATCTTTGTCCAGGCGTTTGCAACAAGAGCGGGAATGTTCAGCGACTCGAGAGGCGATGCACAATTTGCCGTGTCGTCTAAAAGCAATTGCAAATCGCTGGCATTGATCGTGATGCTGCTCTTTATCCAGAGTGAGATCTCTTTTCGAGTCGACAGATCTAAAGCCGTTATCGCTTCCGTCGCAAGGATAGTTCCCGCCGCCACGGCATCACCCACAGCCAGCTTCGCAGCGTGACTTCCGACTTTGCAATCCGTGTCTGCAGTCGATGTAACGTTTGCCGCGACATTTTCATCCCACGCATCTTCGCAATCTTCAATCAGGATTCCGCCGCCCAATCCGATATAACGGAAATTCAAGAGCGTGCCGGCAAGCTCTGCAGCTTTCAGCAATGCATAAGCGGACCCGGCAGCGTTATCCACGTTTGCGCTGCGGATGCTCAGATCCATTTGCTTCAGCACACCGTGGTTCGTCCCATCCGCAAATTCCTCAGTCGGTGTCTTTGGTACGATACTCGTGCCGGCTTTTAAAAGTGCAGTGATTTCATGCGCGTTCGTAAAGTTCACATCGCTGTCGAACTCCACCAAACTATATCCGCCTCTTACTGTTTTCATAATTTCATCCTTCCTTTTCTATTCACTCTTTATCGTACGGGCGAGGTCACCTCGCCCCTACTTTATTAATCGTACACCGAGAACACCACGGCATAGACCACAATCCCGACACCGCCGTCGACTGGCGCAATCGATGTTAATCCAAAGGTTACAGGCTCGCCATCGACCATTAATGATTTCCCATCGTACAGATCTTTAATGTCATCTATAATAGATAGACAAGTACGCTGGGCTTTATATTTTTGCAGGAGTGTCGCGGCTCCGACGATAAGTATAAATTGATGCTCCAATGTTCCGCTTCCACCTGCAGCATCGCGTTCCGTCTCAACAGGTTTTGGCATGCGATACGATCCGATCACGAAGGGGGCAAGCATAATTAATTCCTGAAGTGTCTTTGCAGTAAACTCACCTTCCATAACGTCGACGGTCTTCAATCCAGTGACTTTCGCTTTCACGTCCGCTATTAACGCATCTTGTGTATTTGCAATCGAGATCATTTTCTTTTCCAATCCCCTCTTTCAATCCCCTCTCCTCTTAGGAGAGGGTGAGGGTGAGATTCTCATGTTATCATATACTTTTGCACAATTTGTCCAAACGTCTCAACACTCTCCGGAGGCGAGTATGTATAATCGCGCCCGGGGACCGTCACTTCCTTTTTCTGGATCCAGCCTACACCAGGAATAAAAAATTTCAAGAACGGTTTATTCTTCGCTTTGATCGTTCCGCCTTCTGCGAGGATCCTTGCACGTGCTTGCATTGCGCTTCCGGGTCCCGCTTCAACACTATCAGACGTTGCATTGAAGGTCATCGAATTATAAAACGCGCCGGTATCTCGCAGCGTTTGTCCGCCATGCATTTTAACACGGATAGACTCCGGCCACTTGTCCGGGCGGCCGCCAACTTCAATGTTCTTCTGATAATCGCCGACCATCATCATCCCGATTTCTTTCAGCGGCTTCGAAAGATCGTACGCCCGCGCCAGCATCTGGCCGAGAGTTCGATTGAGATTTGTAAAATTTGAACTACCCATTACTTCTTCCGTTTTCCTTCCCTTCCGAAATTTCCTCCCCTTACCAAGGGGAGGATTAAGGAGGGGTTATCACGTTACTTCTTCACGTTCTTTTTGGGCGGAACATGTTCCGCCCCTACAGTTTCTATTTCATTATCCTCGATCACGGATTCTTTTATCGCATCGACCGATGCGCCGGTAAGCTTGCAATACAGCGATATAATCACTGGATTTCCGATCGGCAGTTGTTCTTGCTCGCTCAAGCGTTCATAATGCTTTTTGAGTATTGACCTTTCAAGCTTACCGAAGGAGACATCTTTATCTTTTGCTTTTTTCTCATTCCAAACGAGTCCGGACTTTTCATTGCTTTTCAATTGTATGCGCCGCGCTTCATCATTTTTTATTTCCACCTTCTCGCGTATCATCGGCAGAGCGACAGCATTTTCTATGCTGCCGGCAGATGGCAAATTATTTAAGATCACAAGCCGCTCAAAAATCGATAGTTTCACTGGTTTCTCCTTTTTAACTTGACATTGGCATGGTCAATTATTCATTTCCATCCTTTTCTCTCTTGTGTTTGTAGGTTGCGAGAAAAGCAATCCGGTTTCAACTACTATAACTCAAAAAGATACTGTCTTTGTTAAAGATTCCACTTTATGTTTTTGTGATAGATTCTTCCACATCAAAATATTTGAGGGAAAGATTAACCAAGGGGGTGTAACTGCTCCAATGACGGCGCAGGTTTTTAAAAATACTTTCTCGGCAGAACCAATTTGGACTCGAATCGGTATCGGTCAATATCTTTTTCAACTTACCAATGAATTTCCCGTGAACAGTACATTCATTCAAATAACGAATGGTTGGTACACTGGAAAGCCCGGTACTGTTTCTTATGATCATACACCACCATCCACCATAGCAATATACACATTCAACAGTGAAGGAGAATTAGCGGACAATATCTTATTTGAAGCGATGTTATCCATTACAGTTTACAAATAATGTTGCGTTTCAGTTTCATTGGTTTATTCTTATACTACTAAAAAGTAGTTCGTAACACCGTTAATTATTATTGGTATGGAAGAAAGTCGATGATTCACCGAGCCTCCTGACGTTGTTGCCACATATCTATCCTCTGGCCCTCCACCGCTAAAACTTGCCCCCTGAGATGCTGGTGCATAACTACCTGCCACTTGTGCTCCAACTTCAGAATATGTGTAAGAAGGCTTTGTAGCCGCCTTCGCCCATGCATAGACATCGCTTGCATCGCGAGCATCAGAAAGACGGTAATCGGATGTGCCACAAGCTCCTACATCGCTATAGGATAAGGCAGTACCGTTGATTTTATATTGACCCCCAGAGTTAAGATTTATGTAACTTGAACCGTTAATCGGGCCGTAAAATACATGCATCTTAGATGCCTCATAATAAATATTGGCACTTATTATAGTCAAAACATCCCCAGAGTATATATCTAACTGATGTAATATAGGATCTGGATTCTGATAGCCTCTGATATATCCACAAGCCGAACCTGCTTCATCATAAAAATTAATCTGATTATTAGTTCCAACATCCACCCTCTTTCCACTTGCCGCCGTTTGAAGCGTAAATGCTGTCAGCGTTCCCGCCGTCACTTGTCCTGCGGTAATATTTCCTGCATATACTCCTGTACCATCCATATACACCGACACAATATCCCACGTCGTGCCATTCCAACGATTCATTTTATATTGACCGGTAACATATGTGTTGAACCAAAAATCTCCGATCGATGGCGATCCCGGCGCCGAACTTCCATAGTAAGTTTTGTTCCCAAGATCACCACCGGTTATAAAACCAGCATCATTATTAAATCCGGAAATATTGATCGATCCTTGATTCGAGAATGTAAGTTCGCCCTTGATATAACAATTGCCCTCCAGATAAATTTTGTTCGCATAAAGACCATATCCAGATAATGCTCCCCACGTTGCCGACGTGATACCTGCAAGATTTCCAAATCTTGCTTTCTCAATACAGCCAGTTGCGGGATGTCCCATCCATATCACCGTCTGTGCATATGGACTATTGGCGCCATTGACTCCATCGACAGCGGTAACTTCATAATAACCGTTTCCACTCACGCCATAATCGAGAGCAATCGTTCCCTTAGGAATCGTTCCGGAGCCAGTGCCGGCATTGGGTGCTGCAGACCGTGTGAAACTATACGTCTGCGTTGTGGGGTTTGCATTTGCATTCCGCGATGTGTACGTAACCGCTCCCCATACGTCCGCAACGGTGATCGTTGTATTATCGGCGCGACTCATAATCCGCAAACGAACAATATCTCCATTGGCAAAAACATGTCCGGTAAATCCGGCAAATTCCTGTACAACTAATGGAGACGATGCACCGGCTGTCGGGATTATAAAATTAGCCGCTACCGGAGTGCTTGATGGAGAGATAATTTCCGAACCATTCAACGCTCTTTCTTGATCGACCACAAAAACTTTTATACGCATTTGATCTGCATAGAGGTATCGGAAGTCTCCCTCGCCGGCAGCGGATATTCTATAGCCAGTCATTTGCGAAACATAACTATTGCTGCTTATACCGCCGCAATTTGTTATCGCATTGTCGGCAGAGCTGCCAACGGTTATCATCGCAAAACTGAATTGACCCGCTCCCGGATCCTTAAATGTTGCCTTGCGCCCTGTCTTATTAAATATTGGAATTTTCATCTTATCTTTTCACCTCCTCCCCTTATTTTCAAGGGGACGGCAGGGTGGGGTCATTCCCATTTTATTTTTTTCTTCGCGCCAAAATATCCGCCCGTATTTGTTACGCTTGCAGGCGGAGTTATGGCTCCGTCGATCACTGCTTTTCCGGCCACAACGTTCTGTAAAAATTTATCTGCATTGTCAAACATTTTGCGATATACATCCGGCACTTCACCGCCGGTATTCATCGCTCGCCGCTCGAAGAGTTTGAATGTTGCAAGGTCTGCGCTGAGACTTCTCGCCTTCGATGGAACAGGATTCATCGGAACTATATAGCGCTTGGCACAATAACTATTGACATGGTCATCAGCCCATTCTATTACCTGATCGATGACGGATTGAATAACGATTGTTTCCGAGTCGCCCGTGAGCTGGCGGAGCTGCTCGAGACTTATCCGTGCCGGAGAAATATCGCCGTCCGCAGATCCATCCTGCGTGCAGTAACCATCATACTGTGGATCAGCTTCTGTTTCTGGGTCTGCCATTGGTTATTCCTAAGTGTCAAAAATTATGGAGGTGCCGTGAATGTCCATCCGGTATTACCACCGCTATCGGTGGAATGCGCACCGGCATAAAATGAAGCTTCGCCGGTTGCTATTGAATCGGAAATGTCCACATAATCCAAAGAAATTATTCCGCTCGGACAGTTTATCGTCCAAGTGCCGATTGGCACATCTGTTCTCCGTTGCAGTACAATCTTACGTCCAGAATTACCGGAAATCGTAAGACTATTAACTATATTAACTGAACCAGCATCAAACCACAAATCCCTTCTTGTTGCATCTGATTTAACATTATTAAAGGTATTCGATCCTTCAATCTGATCGTCACCGGTTGATATTCCCGCAAACCAGAGATTATTATATGTTTTTCCGCCACCATTAAAAGCAGTACAATCGTTATGCGTAAGTTTAACAGTTGAAGTTTGCGCAATAATTGTTACAACTTGTCCGTCACTTTCGCTAATCAACCACACATCTCCATTTGTCACATTTCCAGTAGCCTCCCATGTCCCAGAACCCATCCTGACGGTAGGTACATGTCCTGCCCAAGCGGTAAAATAAAACTTAGCAGCTTTTACATTGTGATTGTTTGCATCAAAAGTTCCATTATACAATCTAAATATCTTGGTGAGAACCATATCGTCCAGAAGGGATACATTACCACCATCAAATTCTATATAAGGTATAATGCAACCATTGGATTTTATTGTTTTATCAATGGCATTATTTTTAAAAGTTATAAATGTATCATTGTTCCATGTTAAATTATTTTCAAATATTGCTGAATTATAAATATTAAAATAATTACTAGTTCCAGTAATGTTGTAAGCACTCTCAACAATAGAAGTAAAATTTTGACAGTTTGCAGCCACATCGAGCGTGATCGTCCCGCTGCTTCCAAGTCCTGAATTCTTATCGATAAAAACATCGTCTGAATTCGTAGGAAGATTCCCTATCTCTGGCGAACCGCCCGATGTTAATGCCCAATGATTTTCATCGTCAGACCAGTCGCCATCTCCTCCTACCCAATATTTACCAGGTGCCGCAGGAGGCGCAGAAACTTCTTTTATTTTCTTTCCTATTTTTACACCAAGCCCTAACATTCTTGTCCTTAATTATTATAAACGATTGCTTTGCCGCTTGTTAGTGTGATTGCGGTAAATCCAATCATCACTATTGTGCCGGCTGCAACAGGTATCGTTGCCATCGAGCCTGTGAATCCGGTTGCCAACGTCATCGCAGCAATAACCGTATCGGTGAGCGCTTGAATCGCAAAGCAATTTAAGTTGGAGTGCGCATTTGTATCGGCAATAATTATTCCGCCATTCTGTCCAAGCTGGCGGCTTACTTCCACCACCTCGGCGTATGTCCCATCGCCCATGTCTTTGAATCTTCGAATAATATCTTCGCCGGGTCTTTTGTAGGTTAAATCTTTCATGGTTCATCTCCTCAATTAATAATCGCTCAATCTCACAATCGCACAATTTCTTACTTTAGAAATCCGGACCCACTCTCGCAGGACCGGACTTGAAGGAGGCTCACCGCATCATCCTGGGAGGACAATGCGTTCAGCATCCTTTCTCCTAATCTCCTCTCTTTTAATTCTCTCCCCCTTTTCTAGGGGGAGAAACAGAGGGGGTTTATGTATTCGAAACTTTAATCGAATACGGCCATAAACCGAACGCTGCGTTGAACCGCGCTTCGTTCGAGAATTGATACTCAGCTCGCGTGAATACCGATTCCGATTGCGGATCGTTTAGCATTACGAGGTGCGGTTCTTTGCGCATCTGCAATACAAACGGTCGGATCCGGTTGCCGACATAATCCAAATACCAATCGTCGGTATCCGTCAAGTAAGAATCTACTTGATAGGGGAACGCACCTTTTAAAAGGTTGTCGGTCTGAAGAATTATATTCGCATTATACAACAGCTCGAACACGCCTTCAAGATCCGGTGGAATTGTGCAGAGGACTTGCAGCTTCCCGGGTGTGCGGATAAATGGCTTGCCTTGATCGGTCAAATATCTGCGAAGCGTTGTGCGCGCAGTCATCAAATCGGCAGTCACTTGAGCTAACGTATGTCCGGTCCCGGTGAGGAGATTGCTCTGATTTCCGCTCTTGCCGGTATTATGATTCGTTGCATAGAAATCGTTGCCGTCGTAGCACAGCGTCGATGTTCCCGCAATGCGTAAATCGGTTATAAGTGTATCCTGCTTATATGTTCCCTCGTCTGCCATCTGGGGAATCAAGATGGCATATTTTCCGAGCCGGTCGTCTTCAATATCGTTGCGCCGCACGCCGATCGTAACTTCAAAATCTTTGTTCGGCACGCTGAATGTGAAACCGCGAATATCTTTTACAAATTTATCGCCTAACCATTCGCGCATCATCGGTGTATCACCGAGCCATTGATAATCCTCGCTCGCACCTTCCGAATTCACCTTCATCGCAAACGCCGGCCACTTCGGCTGCAGCGCCTCCAATGCCTGATTAAACAGTGCATTGAAATTCTTTTGTAAGGCAACCAGCCCTGCAGCGCTCACGACCGTTCCGAAAACCATCACGCCCATGCGCCCGGAAGGACTCACCAGGCAGGCTACTAAAGCCAGAGCGATCAACGTCCATTTCATAAATCGTTTCATACTTCTTTCTCCTTATAATTGTTGTTTTGTTTTATTTATAATCATGATAAAGCCTCTCCCTTCCCTCCCCTATAGGGGAGGGAAGGGTGGGGTTAAGATTCTTTTATACATCCGTTGTAATTAAAATCGTAACCGTACAGCCGGTTACTGCATCTTGCGAGTTAGCCGTTACCCCAAAGTTTATATCGCTTCCAACTGCAACGGTATTCGCGCCTGTAGGTGTGAGCGCGAATATTGTTCCTGCAGCAGACCCGGCAAACGTTAACGTAAACGCTCCTGTCGTGATTGCGACCGTTGCAATCTTACCGGTGAGAGTTGGGCTGCCGGTTGTCAATGCAGCTTTCAGACACGCTTGCAATTTCGTGATATGCCCTGCCACAGGAGATGCGATGTGATACACTGCCGATCCATTGAGCAATGCAACATCGAGAGTCAACGCGACAAGGTTTGCACCGAGATTACTGCGTGCCGTGAGAGCCGTTACATCGCTCAGATTATTTGCCGCAACGACATCACCATCGGATGAATGCGTGTTTTTGAATTCTACCCAGACACCGTTCCCATCGAGGTCGCGGACGTATCCGGCAATCGGACGCGTAGCGCCGCCGCCGCCCGTGGCTGTCTTTGCTACCGTATGATCGTCATACACATAACATGTATCGCCGATTTCTGCAACCGTCACAAGATCAGATGCCCAATTGTCAAGATAGGCCATGCCTTCTTTTACACGAATTTTTTTAACGCCCTGGGCGATGCCGGTCGAATCGGATTGCTCATCGGCAATACCAGCGCCGATCAAAGTGCTCAATGCCGATCCTTCCACAGCGTAACCCGCTACATTCAGACAGACGATCGCTCCCTTGTAAATTATATGATTAGCTTCCTGACCGTAAACGAAGGTATTTCCTTCACGCCGATCGGTAAGCCGGTCAGAATTAAGGACCGTCATCGCAAACGGAAACACCGTTCCGCCGGTCACTTTCTTAATCAGCAATGCCCCGCCGAAGAGCACCAGCATCCCAAGTAAAACTGTTAATTGTCCCATACTAAACTCCTTTCGCCAAAGGCGTGCCTTCGGCATAAAATGTGATTGAAGATTGTTTATTTTCTCTTGTAAGGGTTCAAAATTTTGAACCCTTACTCCTTACGGGCAAGGTCACCTCGCCCCTATTCTACTTTATTATACTTCACCAATTGATCTTCCGTCACGCCCAATTTCTTGCCTATAGCTCTATCTTCCACGGTGATATTTTTCGCTGCAATTGTGTCTCCGCCTTCAGGCAGTCTGCCGATCGGCAACACAACCGGAGCGGATGCGAGGTATGTTTCGAACGCTTTAATATCCTTTGCGGCAAAGGCATGCATGGAATCTCTTGTAGCAGGAGTGATCTTGCCGTCGGCAACACCTTTTGCAATAATTGTATCCACCTGCGTATTGATTTCTTTGTTCTTCAGCGCATCGATCTCAGCGTGAAGCGTCTGCACGGTTGCAGCATTTTCTTTCGCCGCAAGATAAATCGCGGACGCTTCCTCGACCGTGGCGCCGTCTTTTGCGCAGATCACTTTTACGAGACCTGCTTTGGCGGCGATCTCGGTTTTGGCGCCGGCAATATACTCCAGCACATCCTTTGCTGCGATCTCAGTCGTAGCAGCCAGTGCTGTCTTCACATTCGTTGCGAACTCTGCAAACTTCGCCGCAACCGTTTGCTCGTCTGCGCTCTCGGCGATTCCGAGAAACGCACACAGTTTTTTAATGACTCCGTCCATAAGGGTGTCCTTTCCAAAAATGGTTTGATAAAGTTGACTTGCTGCAATGGGTTGTAATTCATCGATCAAAGGTTCGTTCGTGAGCGCGGCGTTAAAGATCATACACGGGTAAACTTCGCCCGTTACCTTGTCGGTCGCATTGAGCGCAAAAACAGGAGATGTATACTTATATTCGTGATCCTGTAAATATTTGGTTGCCTTATCGGTCCACTCGCGCATATGCGCGCGCAATACTTTTTTGCCGTCCCGTACTATAGAGGAGAGGTTGTTAATCCAACCGGCAGCCGGAGCCTCGCCGCCCTTCAGCGTCTGATGCTCATAGTCTACGACGAGATCCCGCATCGGTGCGCGCTGCTTGCGCTGCGCAAATTGCTTCACCGCGGAATCGATATGACTTGCGGTAATCGTAAATGGCTGGTTGTTCCCATTGACGTCTTTTGCCTTTGCATACGTCGCGCCTTCAATGAGCAAATCGTATTCCATCGGCACACCGGCGCCCCCGAGATCTATTTCGCTTCCGAATATTACAATTGCTTTTTTCATTTTTCCGTCCTGGACTTTCTTTTATTCTTGAGTCATACTCCAAGCTCGCGATTCACTGTTTCCAATTCTTTTTTAGTGTCAGAATAAATCTTTTTCTTCCGCGCCACCATATTGAGGAGTATCTGCACAGCCTCCGTATCGAGTTCGTCTACATAGTGCTGGTCCAAATCGTGCAGCGAGAAATGAAGCATAATAGCGTCTGCTGTGGTAGTAATTTCTACCTTGAGCGCTTTTAAATTCTTCTCAAGTTCTACCTTGCGTCCCAACAAAAAAGTTCTTCGTTCCATGGTGTCCTCAGCTCAATTTGTATTATTTTTTACTTTTCCTTTTCATCGCTTCAAACTTCCAATGCATAATCTTTTGTATATCCTGGTCCTGCAAAACTTTATTCAGCACCGCCTGCACGAGATGCTCGACGATAATGTCCATCAACCACTTGATTCGAAATGCCACATTGATCGTCAGCGTTATGAGTACCACCGCGCTGATGAGATAAAGCTTCAACAGATCTTCCAGCCAGGGCGTAAGCGCAATACTGAGCAGCATCGTTGCGTTGGCTATAATATAAGCGGCGCGGCTCATCCACCGTTCTCTCCAAGCTCCTTCTGCAACTCCTCGATCTCGGCAGATATTCTCTTAAACTCTTTCATCTTCTTTTCAATCGTTGCAACGTTCACCTTCAACCGTTCTGGTATGAGGTTCTTGATATAATCGAGATCCCGATCGAGCGGTTCGAAGTGAAATAGAATCCCCTTCACAGCGGTATCGATCTCTATTCTGAGGACCTGAAGCCGTTGCCGGTATTCTTCCAAGCGTCCTAACATATTTGTTCTGCTGGTTATACCCATTATTGTGTCCTCAGTTTAATTTATACTTTCGCATGAGTATAATAAGTTTCAGTGCATAGTCCAGATCGGCGGCGTAATGTTTAGCAAGTTCACGTGCGAATTTCTCTGGAGAATTCCCCGGCTTGAAGGCGCTGCGATAAAGAGGCGAACCGGATATATAACGACCGTACATTTCGAACGATTCCTCTATATTTTTGAATCTCGCAAACCGGACCATCTCCTGTATCGCAATTCCGTTTTGATACCGTGTGTCCCTCCGAATGACATAAGCAGGATATGGCATGTATCTTCTCACCGCTGCCAAAGTTAAGCCTTGGTAATTCTGTGCTCCTAAATGACAAAGTCCCCATTTGCTTTCTAATATCCATTGAGCTATCACCACGCCTTTCGGTATTGCATAAACAGTTTCGATGTGAGCCGCGAGAGCATAGACGGTGTCCGGAATCTTCCCCAGCTGAAATATTCCGGATTTGTTTCGATCTCCGAAATACGCTGCCAGAACTGAGTCAGGTTCCGGATTCGTCCAACTCGTGATGGCGAAATCCAGAATTTCTTTTGAATCATCTTTGCCAATTTGTTCAGGCGGATACTTATATAAGAAGAGAAGGACAATGCCGCCGAGCGCAAAGCCAATGATCGTACCGGCTCCAAGCCATTTAAATTTTGATTGCATGAGATCTCCGGTTGGATTAATGGTTCGGGGAAGTTGAGACGGGCGAAGACACCAGCAAACTTTTTCGCTTCTTCATCATATTTATGTGCAGCGAGAATGGCCGTAGGATAATCTCCTATCCTGCAAAGTTTCCCATTCTTCATAAGAGCCGCTCGATACTTCTTATTAATTTTATTATAACTCACTCCCTTAAACCCAGAAGTATTGGTCGACATTATACCTCGATTAAATTGATCTTCAGATGCAGACGCAATTCGCATATTCGATCTTTGACAATTCAATCCATTCCCGTCTACAAAATCCACATGCATGTTCAATGGAGGATTCATTAAAATGATATGCAGATAAATTATTTTTTGTTTCCCATTTTTTCTTTCCCACGTGACTGCATACCATGGTGAGCGGGGAAAGATTCCCTTGGTGGCGCAAAATTTTCTTTGTGAGAGAGATTCGTAATCTTCATCGTCAACCAGAGCAACCTTTCCCCGCGACAATTCTATCTCTTTCAACTTTTCCTCCAGAACAAAAAAAAATCGCCGAGTCTGCTTTCCTTATTTGGGAAACAAACTCGGCGACTTATGATCGTCTGACCGAATATCTAAAGCTTATTTAAAAACATTTCCTCTTCTTATTTAACTTTCTCCCCCTTATTCGCAAGGGGGAGATGAAGAGGGGGTCGCTACTAACTGCCTACAACGTACGATTCCCTATTTTAAAAGTCAAGTGCTATCATTGTTCTACCAGCCACTCTTAGATTTGCCTTCAAGTGCCTTATGGGAAGATAGTTTATTAAAAAATTCTGTAATCAATTTTTGAGCTCCCCCACTTGTTATCAATCCTTCACCAGCCGTTGCGGTCCCGGATACTATAGTTCCTTCTCCTGATTTTGTAATTTTCAAAATTATTTCCCGATTCGCAGGATAACTAAATAACGATGCTCTTGCAGAGATCATGCCAGTCTGAGGTGAGAATTCTTTTAGGGTTAAGCCGGCAATAGTTTGGATTATTTCCCTGCAAGCATTCGCAACGACGCTCGCCTGAGAAGAATATTCCGCCGAAAATTCTGCTTTAGAATGACTGATAGCCATAATTATTTCCTCCTCTTTTTGGTGATGTTGTATTTTGCTATCGTCTCCGCTACCATCGTAATGGGACGTAGAATAGAATCTAATTTTTCTATAGAATCAATTCCCCTTAATTTCACTTCGCGTAAGAACTCAAAATCTTCTTTACTCACGACCTTGTCTCCTTGTGCGTTTACAATCGTCCCTAATGCGACATTGAACTGATGATTAATTAATTCTCGACTCTTTCCGTATTGGAGCCAGATCATATCACATTTCATTCCTCTAAGCTTCTCTTCGAGTTTATTCCCCGGAATTCTTTTACCTGAGAGATAAGCATTAAGATTTTGAGGCCTGATACCGAGTTCCCTTGCGAAGGCAGCCATTGAGCCACTTCTTCTTTCTCCAAACTCGCGCAAACGTTGCCCTATTTCATGTTTTATTGACATAAAACTTTTTGTATTATTCACTTGACAGATAATACTAATTGTATTATCTTACTTTTGGTCAAGGTTCACTTGTAAACCATCAAAGGAAGTATATGAAACATAAACACAAAAAACAACGCCGACTTAATCGTGCGGCGCTCTTTTTGAAAATGCGCGGCAACGGTTGGAAGCAAAAAGAGATTGCCGTCCGAATCGGTAAAAGCGCTCGCGGTGTCGGTCGTGCATTTCAAGGCACAATGCCATCGCTCCTTCCGGCTATAAATAAAATCATTAGCAAGCCATTCCAAAGGAAGGCGGCATGAAAGAGACAAATTTGCAATTCTTCAATCGCACTCACCCGAGCCGCATCTACACAAATAAAACTTTGGAAGGCGAGCGGCAATGCGCCGTCTGGGTTAATTCTCCGGATGACACAAAAAACATGCATGCCGGGAATCGCCTCTATGAATATTCTACATCCGATGGAAAAAAGATTTGGCTTTGCAAAACCTGTCTCGAAGATATGGCGAACATCTCGGCATCTACCGAATGGAAAGATCATACCGGAAAGATTATCAAAGGAAGAGAATACGTCGGAAAACAAGAATCGATTATCCCGCTCGTCTCCGCCGCATTTGACAACGAGGGCAAATCCAACAACGTAACCCTGACTATAAATCATGGAAAAGACAATGTCGAAACTATCAAATATCCAGCTTGGCCTGCGCGATAGGTTAAAAGGGGTTGAACCCTATATGTTTGGAAATTCCAAACATTGATTTTACAGGTGTTCCAGAGAGCACTTTGGGGTAATTGGCATAATGATGCGGGTTCCCTTTTTGGAGGGCTTTTAAGATGAATTTCACGCGAATTAAAGAACATTTCAAAGAGCTCGGTTTTGTCCAAAACAGACTCGCCAAAGATCTGAAAATTTCTCGAACCGTTGTATCTAATTTCCTCGCCGGTCGTCGTGATCGGATTAGAAAAAGAGATTTTAAAAATATTTATAGATGGCTCGTCGATCACAATGTTATCATCATTAAGCCGCGCCCAAAACATGATTGTCCTGCTTGCGGCAAACCGCACACAATAAAAAAGAATCACGATCGTCATCAGGAGCTCCTCAATGCCGAAAAATAAATCTATTCGTCTTCCTGTCTCCCCTTCTACCCATCTCCCGATCTGTAAATTCTGCGGTTGCTCAGATCCACTCGGCTATTTGCCGGAACATCTCTCCGCCGCTGAAATGCGCATCATCGTCACCAGGCTGCATGTAATAGCAAAAGAAATCTCTCCAAAAATATTCGCATCACCCTCATCGATAGCACAAGTTCTAAGCGGACATCTCGACAGTGGATCCACATTCGATAAACTTGAAAAATATTTATTATCGCTCATCAAACAATCTAATCAATGCACCGCGCCGGCGCAATCGGAAACTGTTAAGAATTCTCACGCATCGATATGATCGATCATCATACGATACTTTATGGAATCATTGCGCAATGGGAACTTGCCGAAAGGTTGCGGCGCGATGACCGCACCTTCGATGGCTGGAAATTTCTTGCAAATGCAATAGGACATAAAAGCGCATCGACTCTCCGCAATATGTGCCTCGAACGATCTACAAATAATTCTGCAAAACTCGGTTACGATGATTCTATTATCATCATGTCCATCACCAACGATTATAGACTTTTTTATGCTATGAAGACACGGCTCATCGAACTGCGGCGCTCTGAGGCAGAGCGTCTCAATCAACTCAATTTATTTTCCGAGCCAATCCGCTCCCTGGAGATGCAATGAACGAAGAATTACAAATACCAATCGTGCCATCAAATAAAATCACTCCGGAAATTATCGCGCGTGTGAATACCTTTATGAGATTTGTAATCGTCAAAGAAGGTATCGGAGATGCGAGAAAACAATTAAGCGCGGCGACGGAGCTCACGGAGCCGACTATCCATTGGTATTGCATTCGCTTGAGACAAATGTTCCACCTCGCGCCTCGCTCTCCGCTCGCATCTATAGCAGCACATCCGCAGCTCAGGCAGGCATTGGAAGTTCTTTTCACGCGCAAGCAGCGCAGCGATAAAGCTTCATTGAGAAGTGGAGGCAATATCGTTGTGCTCTGGGGCGACGATTTAAAGCAAGTGAGCCTTGAACAGTATGTAATCTCTCAATATGGACACAAGGGACAATCGTCTCTCAATGTCTACAACGCTCTTTGCAACGAGTCGGCCATCGGAAAAGTATTTTGCTTAACAGAAAACGGCATGATAAAATGCACACATGAAGAGCTTCCATCGCTCTCTACCATCGTTCGTTTTTTACGCGTGCGAAGAGACGATGCACTGAATCCGGATGCAGAAGAAGCGCGGGCAATACAACGATCCCGCATGTCGCAGAAACAATTCGATGCCGTTAATTTTTTCGTGAGACAGAACCCAAACGAATTTCGCGTGCGCGGCTATCTCGAAATCGACGACACAGAAACCGATGTGCAGATACTTCGCACAAACGGACAGTCGGATCGATTCTGGTGCACGCACGTTGTCGATTTCCATTCCTCGCTCGGCTGTTCATACTATTTAAGTTACATGCCGAATGCCGAGACTGCCTCGCTTGCTCTCCGTAATGCTTTTCTCGGCAATCAAATTAAGATCGCAACGCCTGGAACAGACAAAGATGGAAATCCAGTTATAAATTATGTATCACTTCCCAATGCTATGGACTTGCCCGATCATATCATGCTTGATTGGGGAAAAACATTTCACAATAAACAATTGAGCCGCGTCATGGGCGATATTGAAGCAACGGATTCACGCAAGACAGCCTTTAATAGGTTTTGCGAAATACATCGCTCCACACCTTATCATCCGCAAAGTAAACCGCACGTTGAACGATCATTCGGAGTGCTCAATCAGTTTTGGAAACTTCTTCCCGGATATACCGGCTCAAATTATTCCGGCAAACCTGAATCGTTGAAGGAAGAAATTAAGCAAGGCGTTTTATTAGCCGAAGGCGATTTTATCCGCCTCTTCGAACTTGCATGGAATGTCTATAATAATAAACCGATGCGGCGTCTTAACGGACTAAGCCGCGTGCAATATTATCTCGCGCGGAATCAACATCCGAAGCAGATGAGTGAACGAGTGCTTGACTTCCTGTTGATGAAGAATGATAAACATCCACAGGTGAGACAGGGGCACTTCACACTCAACACAATAGATTATTTTAGCCCCGACCTCGCCCGTCCGCGATATGAAAAGCAACGCTGCGATGTTTTTTACGATCCGCAAAACGCCGGTTTCGTTCACGTCTATTTTCAAGGGATATATGCAGCCACGGCGGTCAATAGCGATCTCATCGGACAGACACAGCGCGAGGCGATCGAAATCATTAAACAACGCGGACGTGAGGAAAGTATTTTACAAAAGAAAGTGAACGAGATCCGCATGGGCGGATCGCACCTGCAAGCAAAAGCAAATGCGTTCATGGGTATGATTCAAAATGTCTCGCTCTTACCGATGGAACAAATTAACCGCAACTCAACACCGATTACTATTTTAACAAATATCGAACAGCAGGCAAGTGAAGTCGCTGGCGCTCAGCAGGAAGCCGAACGCATGGCAGAAATGGAAAAGAAGTCTCGCAGTAATAAGAAAGTGAAACTCGATTTAACATTGATTCAATCACGTATTGCATAACCTTTGAAAGAGGTTCGCAAATGAGTTCTGTACGCTTAGAATTGATACACCGGGTTAATTTTACATCTGATTCTATCGGAGAAGTACGCCAACGCATCGAGCGTTTACGCGAAGAAGGCGAAATATCCCTTAAAGATCTCGAGAAGGGAACAAGTTATGCATCGAGCACTTGGAGCCAATATCTCAGCAACACCTACAAAGGCGATGCTTCGAATCTTGACGAACTTCTTATTCAGTTTTATCGCAAATGGGTACTTCGGAATACGATTATCAAAACGAACGTCGTTGAAGACATCCATGGCTTTATCGAAATTGCATGGATGCGCCGCCGCATCGGCGAGATCACCGGAAAATTCGGACGGGGAAAAACGAAGGGAGCCAGTTCTTATGTTGCCAAACATCCGGAGTATGCTGTGATGGTCCGCCTCACCGGAGTTTCTAACGCGAACGAACTCATCAGGCTCATCAGCGAGGAAATTGGAGTAACGGATATGCGCGGCAGCAGAAGCGATCGACTCCATTCACTTATTCGAAATTTGCAGCGCAAAAACCGCCTCATCATCATCGACGAGGCGGATAGATTGAAACCGGATTCTCTTTCTCTCGTGCAAGATATTCATGGCGACGATCAGGCAAATTGCGGTGTAATACTTATCGGAACGGACCGTTTGAACACCCTCCTCAGGCAGCCAGAACTTGGCTATATGAACCGCCGCGTAAAAATGGAACTGAAAATTGACGACATCGACATCAAAGAATCCAAGAACATCGCAAACATGTACCCGCACGATCTTGATGACAAACAAATGAAACAACTCTGGGATTTTTGTAAGAAACACTTTGGTGTCGGCAGTCTGGTAAATATTCTTGACAACGCCTACGATGTTATGGCGCTGAAGAATTTAAAGAAGATAGATGCCTCATGTGTCAATGAAGCATACACACATCCAGAACCAATACATATAGACGATTGAGGTGTAAGATGGACGCATATTCTCGTCAAGATGTGATAGGAATGATAAATAATTTTGTGAATCGGGAAGGTCGCATTCCAATGCAGCATGAATTTCTTTCTGTGAACGGTTTGCCCGGGAGAAGCGTGTTGGCACGCAATACAAATAATATTGCAGATCGTCCTGTTCCCGGCGAAGCGACGAGGTTTACGACAATATGAATCGTCAATCTAATTTCTCCCCCTTACCAAGGGGGAGAGCAAGAGGGGGTCGCAATTTCTTAATCCAAAGAATCCACGTTCTCAAACGGGATCTCTCGCTCGACGATGAAACGTACCGGACCATCCTGCGATCTATCTCGGGCAAGGAATCCTGTGCGGACATCGATGATGAATATCTCAATCTCATCAAGCAGCAGCTGGAGAGCGTGCAGCAACGGCGGCAACTTGGATCATCTCTCAAACTGAAGAACGAAAATGAGCATCGTAAAATCGCAAAACTAGGATTTCTCTTGGGTTGGTCATGGCATGATATTGCTGGTTTTTGTTTTAAACAAACTGGCAAACGATCTACACATACATGCGACAATTTGGGATTGCGTAAAATAATATCCGGCATGACAAATATAATAAATGATAAACTTGCAGACGGTTCACTCAAATTGGCACACAAAGATTTAGAAATATTTCTAAGGCACACTCAGCAATCTGACACTTAACGGAGGAAATATGGACATCACCTCAATAGGCTTAACTATTATTATCATTGGTATCCTCGGTGCGGTACTCGTCAGAATTTTGCGCAAAAGTCACGATCAAACTATCATTCCTTTCGAATCACTGTACGATAATGAACGCTTAGAGCAGCTCATAAACATCGCGGGCGGAGATTCCATCGCGCAGCTTGTGCGACTCTATAATATACGCGGCACAGATTTGGCATTTGCCAATCAAAAAAACTCTTTCGATGTTCGCTCACTCACCCGGGACCGTATTATACTCTTTCAAGAGATTAACCGGCTTCGCCAATTACGACTTGAAAAAGAAAGTCAACTATTATCTCATTACACAAAAGTGGCGAGGGTACATCGCCCGGAAAGGTTTCTATGAACAACATCTTGAATCAATACGCCCGGCATTACATCGCAATGAAGGCACAGGAAAAAATCTGCGCCGATCTCAGCAAGCAGGTCATACGCGAACTTCGCAAGACCGAAGGCGGCGCCGTGGTCGAAGGCATCGAGCTGCACGTTTCGAATAATATCAAGCGTACCTATGCCAAAGACATCCAGGCATGCCTCGACGAGCTGAACTTCAAAATTGAAGAGCAGAAGAAAATTGCGACCGACGCCGGTAAGGTCACGGAGAAATACACTCCGTACGTGAAGGGATTTATTCCGAAGTCGAATGCGAAACAAATCCTTGCCCGTGTGTCGGATTACGCAAAACATTTTGGCATTAAATGAACGATTTGCTTCTCAATATTGCAGTAATTTTTTAAACAGCCGAGGTTAAAAATACAGAACAATATATCAGCTTTATCCAAAGGAGATTACCATGCTTGAATTAGCACCTGAAGAACGCCGTGCGCAGATCATCCGAAACTGCGGCGCCATGCCAAACGGCGAGCGTCGGCCGCAATCCGGCATAACACCACCACTCGTTTACTTCACAGATCCGCTCACAAAATCAACCTTGATTTTGTCAATCGAAGATGTAACCGTCGATAATGTGAGATGGAAGTTGCATGAATCCAGAGTAAAATTTGGCATAGCGATCATCGAGCTTATCGAGCAGTTTAAACTCTTTATTCTTTCTCTCGAACGGACGAAGAATTTGCCGGAGCCGGTCGTGAACGCTGCGGCAAATGCTGCGGTGATGGAGATCTATTCATACGAATCGGCAAACTCCGCCGAAGGCGAATGCGTCTCTGGCGCAGATCCAGGATTTTATAGAGAAGACCATGCCGCATAAACTGAAATACACAGATCAACAGATGCTTGACCGCGCATGCGTGTTTTATAAAAAGAATAACAAACCTCCGCGCATCGCCGATTTTAACCCGGGTTTTGCCGTGACCGCCGCTAAAAGATTCGGCAGCTGGAATAACTACATCGATGCAGCACTGAAGATGCGTGCGAACTATCACAATTGGAAACCGGAAGAATTAACGTTCCTCGTGCGCACGTTTTGGGAAAAGAATCATCGTTTCCCTGTGCAGAATGAATTGACGGAAGACGGCAGGGACATCGACAAGATTCTTATAAAACATTTCGGATCGATCAATAAATATTTTGAAAGTGCGATCGGCACAAGTCCGCGCGTGGAAATCCTTCGCGCAATAAAAGAATTAACGCCTCCAGGCTGCCATGTCGCAACTCCTGCAGAGATCCTTGCGCAGATCCGCAAGAAGATTCCTTTTCCAACAAACCTTTGCTCATTCAATATGCGCACTCTTTCTGTCGATGGTTATGTAATGAGTGGGAAGTATGATAGAACTCGCTGGCACAAATTAACTCCTAAAGGTCGTGAGTTTTTAAAGTCTTTCGAGGCTTCGAAATGATGCACTTGCTTTTCATATTCCTCCTTTGTAACTTGGTACCGCTAATACAATTGAGCGGTGCCCGGTCCGTAATTCCGGAATTTTCGTTTTTACGGGTAAATAAATCACTGGCTCACTCTCCAGAATTCCGCGAGGATCTGGGACGCTACTCAATTGGCGTTAGCAAGAGTGAGCCATTTTTTCATGCTAAAACAATTGAGGAGGTCGCCATGACCTGCAACAAACGCATCGCCGCGCTCCGTGTCGAAACGGATTGCGCTGTAAAAAGTCTCATCCTTCAATTCTCACCGATCGACAAGCACCGTCGCTATCTCGCGAAACTCAATCCGGATAAAATAAAGCTCCATTTGTCCTGGATCGTCCGCAATCTAAAACAGATCGATGCGTTACAAGGAGGTGTGAGATGAGAACTAAATCATTCTATTTTCATACCACTCGTTCAAAAAAGAATATTATTGAAGCAATTATCAATTTCCATTCTAAACATGGAATACCACCTAAAGGGAAAGACTTTAATTCGGATAATGATTTACCAGGGACGAGTACCGTTATCGAATATTTCGGAACCATGAACGAAGCGATTTTAGCGGCCGGGTTTATTCCAGAATCCTCTAAAAGACAAAATGGATTTAAATATTCAGACGAGGAAATGATAAGGTCTGTTCGCTCGATTGCGATAAAAATAGGTCACTTGCCGACGATTACTGAGTGGGATAAACGCCGTGATGCATACATGCCAACACGTTTGACTTATAAATTGCGCTTTAAAAAATGGCACATTGTTCTAAGAAAAACGGGATTGAAATTCTCAATTACAAGGTACATTCTTCGTGACATACTTTTTAAAATTGCTGGAACGATTATGTCTCTAGCGAGATATTTCGAACAACCCGCTTCACCCAGGAGGAAACCATGATTGAATTACAAAAAACACCTTGCAACCACATCCATGACTTTACACCGATCGTCGAGGGCAACGAAACAGTTGGAATGATTTGCATCCTCGACGGCTGCGGATTTTCCGTTCGCGAGGATATGCATCGCAGTCATATCACTATTTCTGCAAATACCGATTTACAATTAAGCGATGTCCTCCCTAATTTTTTCTCTTCTCATAACGGACAGAAGGGCGGGAGATTATAATGGAGTGCGTCAGCATCATCTCGGCCGATGATGGTTCCTGCTGCACTATCCTCGTGCGAGACGGTGCGGACGTTGTTGAGTTGGCGGGAAAAAATAATGCCTGGCGGACTCTCTTGAAGGCAATAATTAAAATGAAGGCGTTGAAGTTTCAAAAATATATTCGACATGACAAGCTTCTCAAAAAATAATCTGCGCGCAGATCACATCCGGAGATTCGGACAAGCATCGGGTACGCCGCTGTTCGACTCCGTTGTAGGGGCACGTCATGACGTGCCCGCTTCACCTCCTCGCCCGACAGAGATACAGCAAGCCCGATTTGAAGCCGCCCCAAAAGCCATTCCAACGGGCAATGATACTAAAAGGCTCGCGCGTACAATACAATTAGCCGAGGCGGTGCACCTGGCGGAAGACCAACAAAAGGTATTTGAACTACTTCTAAACGAGGGTCCAATGACAAATAAAGAGATGGGTGAACGGCTCGGAATGGATGCCAGCACTATCTCAGCGAGGAACAATGAACTTCGCGCATTTGGACTTATAAAAGATGCAGGTAAAAGACAATGCCGCATTACAAGAATGATCGTTCATGCTTGGGACATAAGGTGAACCACTTGCTTTTCAATATTAGAATTCTTAGCTTGCTGACGTTCATAATCAGCAAGCGGTGCCCGGTCCGTCATTCCGGAATTTTCATTTACGGACCATTAATTTATTGGGCGAACCCTTCCGAATCCGTGAGGACCGGAGCACTTCTTGTTGAGTGTGAACATGGGTTCGCCGTTTTATGTTTCGTTCAAAACAACAAGGAGGTCATCATGACCAGATTCAAACGTATCGCCGCGCTCCGTGTCGAAACGGACTCTGCTGTAAAATCTTTAATACTTCAATTCTCACCGATCGACAAACACCGTCGCTATCTCGCGAAACTCGATCCGGCAAAAATCCAGCTTCACCTTTCGTGGATCGTGCGCAATCTAAAGCAGATCGATGCCCTGCAGGGAGGTGCAAGATGATTTTCCTCAGAACCAATCAAAATACACCCATGTCTAAGAAGGATATTATTGTTGCTATAAAGCGATTTGTTGAAAAAAATGGAAGACCTCCCACGAAAAAAGAATTAAATCGTGCGAACGAATTGCCAGGATACTCTACAATTGTCCGTCAGTTTAAAACGAAGAATGCAGCTATGTTGGCAGCTGGGCTTGTTCCAATACCCGCGAATAGAACATATAAGTTGAAATGGACTGATGAGGAATTGATAAACTTCGTTATTGTTGTAGCAAAAAGAATTGGACACCTGCCGATGCTTACGGAGTTCGAAAAAAAGCGTGATCGTCACATGCCAACAGGTTATACTTATTACGTGCGATTCAACAAATGGCAAATTGTTTTAAGAAAGACAGGGTTAAGATTTTCGATAACAAGATACCTCCTTCGCCGAAGCATTCTTTCTCTCGCCGAGGGGATTTCTGCGTTGGCTGAATTTTTAGAGCAACCAAAATTATAATGAGCCCTCAAATTGAAATAGTTACGGCAGTCATGGAGAAATACAAACTCCTCTGGGAAGCTATGTACCATAACTATTGGACGCCGAGTAGTATGAACATCACAGAAACCTTGGATATTTTAAAACCCGTTCTGCCCGGATTTGATCCTTATTCAAAGGAGGATCTTCTCAGGGCACTCGACGGTTTTTTCAGATGCAAAGAAGACTGGATGCTGAGTTGCAAACACTCTTATACAACTTTCATCAAACATATTCCGAGATGGTTGCCGGCAAAAACCCCGCAACTCGTCGTTCCTCCTAAACCACAAGAAGGGGTTTATAACTGTCAGGATTGTGGAAACGAATTACAGCTAAGTGAGTTATGTTTAAAATGCTTCCCTCTCTGTAGCAATTGCGGATTCCAACACGCAGCATCTGAGACGTGCGAGGAAGTCGCAAAGCGCGAGGAGAGATTGAAAAGAATGTTCGGCTTTCCAGAGAAGCGCGGTCAATCGGCTAAGCCAAGTAAAGATATGAAAGATGTAGAAAAAAGATTTACTACACAGCCAAGCCCGAATCATCATCCTACAGTGAAGCCATTAGCCCTTATGAATTATCTGGTAAAACTAATAACGCCAAAAGGCGGAACTGTTCTTGATCCATTTATGGGAAGCGGAAGCACCGGTGTTGCCTGCCGGAATCTTGGAATGAATTTTATAGGAATTGAAAAAGAGCAAGAGTATTTAGACATCGCCCGCAAGCGTATTTTTTCAGATATGTTTGCCGTGACGACCTAACGGTTACGCTTAACCTGCATACTGAAAGAACTTGAATAACAGATGAACCCGAAGCAAAGAAAATATACTGATACGGAAAATTACACCAACGCCCATTATGTCAGGTTGAAGCGTTGGTTATGTTGCATACGCTTTTCAAATTGCGAGCGTTTTTTATGATAGCCCAACGCGCAGATAGTGTAAGAGTTACACATCCGTTATTCCAAGCGGAAGGTGGCGGCGTGATTCCGACCTCTGCGCTCCATTTACGCATAGTGGAAATTAACAGGTACAGAGCAAGAGACTTAAATTTATTATGGCATAGCAGATTGCCAATATACAACACTGGATTTTGTCTGAACTCTATAATTTCGTTTGGTGCGGAATACGATGGAGTTATATACGCGATTGCAATATGGACTAATCCGGTTGCTCCCGCGTTACCACAGCATACTTGGTTGGAGTTGCGAAGAATGGCGATTGCACCAGACGCACCAAGATACACGGCAAGTCGGATGCTTGGGATAATGGCAAAACTTATTAAGAGTAAATTTCCTCAAATAATAAATTTAATCTCGTATCAGGACAAAGAGGTACATAAGGGAACGATATACAAGGCCGCAGGATGGAAAGCAATACAAGAACACAAAGGGGGTTCTTGGAATAGACCAAACGCGACAAACAGTTGGAACGGAAAGAAAAGAACAAGACCTGATTTGAACAAAGCCACCGGAGCTAAGGTAAGGTGGGAGCGAGCAATTTGAAGTATGACAACATAACAGGAGAAATTAATGAACAAAGAAATACGACAACTCGACGATGCGATACTCGCAGAGATGCAACGAGAAAATAGAAACGGACTTAGTTTCCGCGAGATAAAAAAAATATGCAGAGCCGCGATACCATTTCTTGAATGCTACGGGAAAGAGGCATTAGACGGCAATCAGTTTATACACGAAGTTTTGGGCGCGATAGAGAATTTAGAGAATAATGGCATCGTCAAAGTGACTCGGCGCGGCAAATTTATTCTTCGCATCGATCTCACCGATCGCGGGAAAGAATTAATCAAGAACACAGTTTTCTCCGATCCGAAAGGACCTCATGCCTAATATTTCGCTCCTCATAGAGCTGATTCAAAAGATTAATAAATCCACTTCGAAGGCCCATCTCGATCTTGATTACGACGGGCGCGAGTTCCACTGGTCCGTAAAACAGCCCAACATAACTGCCTCTGAGTGGACTCCGAGTGAGTTGCGAGAAAAGAAAGAGACCTTCCACCCACATTGATTATGAACGACTTGACTTTGATACCGCCGCTTAGTAACTTTCTGATGTCCGAAATATACAGAAGCGGCAATACCGGTCCGAGAACCGGTGTCGTCATTTTTATAGGCACCCGTGTGATCCGTAATCAATCGGATCGGAGTTGCTTCTGTAGCTCTTGGACGCGCGGGTGCTATTTATTATTCCCGCTAACTTTTGTCCAACAATTACAGGAGGGCATCATGCCTCGCAATAAACGCATCGCCGCGTTACGTCTGGAGACAGACGCCGCAGTAAAAAGCCTCATCTTACAATTCTCACCGATCGACAATCACTGTCGGTATCTTTCGAAGCTCGATCCGGGAAGAATTAAACTCCATTTATCTTGGATCGTTCGTAATCTTCAACAGATAAAAGCCATGGAAGGAGGTGCGAGATGAAGAAAATATATTCAAAAGAAATGATGATCGACGCAATATTAAAAAATTACAATGAAACAGGCAGAATCCCTCAGCAGGAAGAATGGAACGCATCAAACAGACATCCATGTCGAGAATTAATTCATCGAAGTTTTGGATCTTTTAATAATGCAATTACCGCCGCAGGCCTGATCCCTCGAACATATTGGGTGAGTATTCCAAAAGACATTATGATAGAAAGGTTGCGTGTTTTCGCGAAGAAACTTGGAAGGTCACCATGTGTACAGGAAATGGACTGTTTACGTCCTTCAAATGTTCCATGTCGAAAGACATATGAAGTCACTTTTGGTGGTTTTAAAAAAGCATTATTGGCGGCAGGATTAAAACCACCTGAATATGACGACATTGATCCGTCAGAACGTGATACGATTCTTTTCGCACTTCGCATCCATCGTTTTATAAAACGGCTGATAAACCTTTTTAAGATTGATTCTCATTTTTAGAGTGTATATATTTGTGGTAGATAAGATTTTGTTCTAGGGTTAGTCATCATACGACGCCCATCCACCGTACATCAAAAATGTGCGGAACGGATGGGCGTTTTTATTTTTGGAGCATGATTATGGCATACAAATCTGAGAATCTCGAAGCTCACAGACTCTTTTTAGAAGAAGGAAAGAGTATAGAACAAATTGCAACCGCCATGCCTCATATTTCGATACAAACTATTTATCGATGGGCGGCAGATGGAGGATGGCAAAAAGAGAAAGAAGAAATCGCCATGACATCCGTTTCCACATCGAAACAGATGCTTCAAACGCTTGTTGTGCAGCTTGGCAGAATGATGGAGACTATCAAAACAACCGGCGTTATGAACTCAAGTGAAATTTATTCTATAAGACAGCTTCTCCTTTCGGTCAAGGCTTTACAAAAAGACGTTGATTCTTATGGGGGCTTATTGTTGGCTATCGGGGAATTTACAGAATGGCTTGCCGAACGCGATCCCGACGCACTTACAAAAATACAACCGCTTCTCGTCGAATTCGGCAATGCGATGTCTAAAAAATACGGCAAGAAATAATATGCTTACTCAACGCGATTTTGACAAACAATATACAGATCTGATGCAGCGCATTCAGAAACAAGCGACGCCATTTCCGAATGACAGCGCCGAGAAGAAGCGCGCGCGTATCGCTCGTGCTAAAGTCGACAAGTTCTTCTTCTGTATAACCTACCTGCCTCACTATTGCGAGACAAAAGAAGAATATCGGACGATCTGGAAGATTCCGGATGCTCCGCTGGATCCAGTCGACGCAGGTTTCGCTCCATTCCATCCAGAATTTTTTAAGATCGCAGAGCTGCCAAATATATTCTCCATCATCGCCGCGTTCCGCGAGAGTTCTAAAGATACATTGTTAGGCAAGGCCGATGTTTTGCATAAAATATTATTCAGAGACCGATGGTTTATACCGATAATTTGCAAGACTCAGGATAAAGCCGAGACGAAATGCGTTCCGATCAAACTCGAGTTGGAAATCAACGAGCGCATCAAGAACGACTTTGGCAAATTGCAGGGAAGCGTATTATGGGAGTTCGGCGACTTCATCACCACCACCGGCCGCAAGGTAAAGGGATATGGACGCGAGCAATCGCTGCGCGGTGAGGAAAACTTTGGACACCGACCCGATCACATTATACTTAACGACATTGACGATCCCACGAAGCCGGATTCTCCGGCACTCGTCCAAAAATTTATCGACAGTGTAAAGCAGGACATTCTCAAAGCAGTCAATTCTCCACACTGGAGCGCATTGCTGCTTTGTAATTTCACAGTCAAAGGAAATATTATTGATGAGCTGATGACCGGAAAATACACGTCGCATTTTAACAAACGTATCTTCCGTGCACTCATCGAAAATCCGCTCGCAACAAAAGACGATCGCGCAATTGCCAAACAATGCCGCGAAGCCGGTTTTCCTGATAGCGAAAAGTCGAGTTGGCAATTTCGCCATCCAACATTGAAGCTCCTGCAGGACCGTAAGAACGATCCGGAGACGTTCCAACCCGAAATGCAGATGATGCCGCGTAGCCGGCGTGACCAGAAATTCAAAGATAATTATTTCCGCTATCATACGCGTGAGCAGCTCGCAGCGCGGACGTACACAAACTATACTTTCGTGGATCCATCTGCAAAGGACGCCGGTGATTACAAGGCTGTCATCACCGTTGGCGTTGCAGCGTTGCCGGATGGCACAATACATGTTCCGGTCCGTCGCGCTTGGATTCAACAGGGACCGATCGACGAAATGATTGACGCGACATACCGCCAAAGACGCGAGTTCCATTCGAAACTTGTCGGCGTGGAAACAAATGGATTTCAAATCCTTCTTAAACGCGAATACATGCGGCTTCAAAAGAAGTATAAAGAGATGCTGCCATTCTTCGAAGTCGTTCACACCGGAGAGAGTAAAGAGAGCCGCATCGAGCGGATCGTTCCATTCGTGAAAGAAGGAATTATCACATTCGATCAATCCGATCCCGATCAGGATTTGTTGATTCGGCAATGCAAAGCGTTTCCGCAAGGCGGACAAGTTTCTGCAGGCGGACTTGGTGATGACGGACCGGATACACTCGCCGGTTGCATTGAATTGATCGAAAAATTTCCGCACGCCGGTGAAGTAGCGTATGAGAGTATCTCAAAACGCGAAGCCGTTTTTGAAAAAGGCACATGGTGATTAATTCGTAGCCCAAAAGATAAAGTTAATAATAAAAGGAGTTCAGTATGGCAATTAAACTTTCTATCACCGCACGCAACGCGCGACTTGACGCTATCGAGACGGCTGCTGGAGCAACAGCGAAACTCTCGATTAGAACGGGAACCGCTCCGGCAGATTGTGCAACCGCTGATAGTGGAACACTCGTTATTTCAATTACACTTCCATCGGACTGGATGAATGCCGCCGCTACCGGAGTAAAAACAAAACTTGGCACTTGGTCTGGTCCTGCAACAGGAGCGATGTCCACCGCGGGACATTTTAGAATATACGCCAACGACGGAACGACTTGCCATATTCAAGGTACTGCAAGTATCTCTGGCGATTCTCCGGATATGGTTTTAGATAATAACAATATAGCCATCGGCCAGACCGTGACTGTTTCGACATTCACATTGACCGATGCCAACGCATAATTAGAGGAGATTATAATGAGTCTACAAACATGGGTTGAGGTAATTGCATATCAAAATACGCCAGGGACATTGCTAAACACATACACCACGGCGAAGAGTGTAATAAATAATAATGCGCTTGTCACGTTGCCGCCGAATTGGTGGCAGATCGGGAAGATGCTTCGAATTAAAATTCAAGGCAACATCAGTAACGTTACCACGTCGCAGAGAACATTTACCTTTCAGATTATGATGGGAACAATAGTTGTATGGACATCCGGAGCAATCCTGACAACGACAACAGCGCACACGACGATTCCTTTTGAACTTGAGATATTACTACGATGTGAAGTTATTGGTTCGGCCACGACAGCAAAACTTATGGGACAGGGAATTCTTCGCGGAATTATGTTTGTTATATCCGGTGCAGTTGCTGATCCAACCGCCGGAGTCGGGACCATAATGTGTCCCAATACGGTAATGGCGCAAGGCGGAGGTTTTGATTCCACAATTGCAAATATACTTGATTTTTGGGTGGGATTATCGGCAAGCGAATCAACAACAGGAATTCAAGTCATTCAATACACTGCCGAGTCGTTAAACTAATGCCTGTCTCGGAAAATATTGGGTTGGGAAAAGGATTGAGCGAAAGTCGAATGCTCGTGCATGGAGTCGCAAAATTAGATTTTAAATGCACATTCAAATCGAAGCCAATGTTCTCCGATAAAAGTTATAAAATCACAGGCACCACAAAAGATTCAAGCGGCAATGCACTCGCAGGATGTACAGTTCATCTTTTCGATGCAAGTGTCGATATATTAATAAGTATCGTACAGTCTGACGCAAGCGGGGCTTTTATGTTTTTAGTGAGTCCCTCAACGACATGCTACATCTTAGCATATAAAACGGGAAGCCCGGATGTTGCGGGAACGACAGTCAATACTTTAATGGCATTATAAATGGTAGATGTTTTTTTATATCAGGGTTCGATAAATCCATACGATGTTACTCTCAGCGATCCAACCGTTGTACGCGGTGGCGTTGGCGTTGAAATATTTGCGAATCTTACAAAAACTCTCGATGCAATATCATGTTCATCTTCCGTTGCAATTTCCGATAATGCCGCTCTCAATAAATCCTTGGATGCTTGCGTAGGTTCGTCTTCAGTAACCATTGCAATCGCAATCGACCTAAGCAAGACTCTCGATACGCTGGTATGCTCGTCTGCTGTTGTAATCTCAGATAACGCGGCTCTCGATAAATCCCTGGGCGCATGCACAGGTTCGTCTTCGGTAACCATTGCAATCGCAATTGCTCTGAGCAAAACTCTCGATGCGCTGGTATGCTCTTCTGCTGTTGTAATTCCCGAGAGTGCCGCTCTCAATAAACCCTTGGATGCTTGCACAGATTCATCTTCGGTAGCCGTTGCAATCGCAACTGCTCTGAGTAAAACTCTCGATGCGCTGGTATGCTCTTCTGCTGTTGTAATTCCCGAGAGTGCCGCTCTCAATAAACCCTTGGATGCTTGCACAGATTCATCTTCGGTAGCCGTTGCAATCGCAACTACTCTGAGCAAAACTCTCGACGCGCTGGTATGCTCTTCTGTTGTTGTAATTCCCGAGAGTGCCGCTCTCAATAAACCCTTGGATGCTTGCACAGATTCGTCATCGGTAACCGTTGCAATCGCAACTACTCTGAGCAAAACTCTCGATGCATTAGTATGCTCTTCTGCTGTTGTAATTCCCGATAATATCTCTCTCGATAAATCCTTAGATACTTGCACAGGTTCGTCTTCAGTGGTTCTTGGAATTGTCGCGGCATTTAATAAAAGCTTATCAGATATTTCCCTCTCCTCCGATGTAGCAATAAGCACCGAGCACCTCCTTAATTTAAACTCGGAGTTGGGCTCAATCGGTTTATCTTCGCACATTACCGTAGGCACATCCGGAGGAATAAATGAAACACTCGAAAGCATTGCGTTCCTTGCCGCAGTGATTATTCAAATACAAGCTTCTATTTCAAAAGATATTGACACTGCCGTTTTAAATTCTTCTATCAAGACGATCTTTGGACCGAGTATCAATGCCGCGACGAGAATGTTCGAATCTTTTCCTGGTCGGAAGTTCGAATTTACCACCGATCAAAGGATAAATGAAAACGCTCCCTTACGGAAATTTATTTTCGATTTTAACGGAATGCGCGATGAAAATATTTAAGCAAGTGGGCGAGGTAATTCCACTCGCCATAAATTTTAAAAATATTTTGGATTCAATGCCTGGAACTCAGACTATAACGGATGGCGATGTGTCAGTTTTGAATGCAAACAAAAAGGATGGGAACATATTAACACTCGTTAACAAAACAATTGGCACAACTCGGATCGATTCTACTCTCTCGGGTGGAACAAAGGGAAACATTTACATAGTTGTATTTACCGCAATAACGCAAAATTACAGGCTTCGCGAAGATGTTCTTGTAGAAATAATTTGAGATGATTTCCAAACAACATATTAAAGCTTTTTTTATTGCGGCACTCGCGTTTAAATTCCCTGTCGCATGGGGCAGGCGAAAGAGATGCAAGATGCTCAGTCTAAACGGATCCAAGCACAAATGGATCGTTAAATTCCTCGATTTATTTTTTGATGTCAGACATCGGCAGGATGGCGGAATAGAATTGTGGTTTAATGAAAGAGAAAAAGTGCAGCAAAAAAGACGCCTCAGAAAGTTATTAAAGCGAATCGTTCGGGCATGAAATGCTTATTAAATTAAATAACATCTTCGGCATTGTGATTCTTCTCATTACAATCTCTGCACTCATTATACTCGTGTTGAGATTCCATGATTGCGTGAACTCTGAATCGTCTTCAGTATTTGTGCCTTCAGATAGTTCGTTCGCGCATGTTGTGAAGAGTAATCATAGACCGGCTTCCTTGCCCGCTTTCTTGGAAAGAACATCCTCTAAACCACCTACAAGATTGCCTAAGGGTGTGCCCGAGAGCGATGTGAAGAGCGTTTTAATCGTTGTTAAGTCTATTCCTCTCAACGACTCAACGACTCATAGACTCATAGACTCAACGGCAATTATCACAACCAAAGATGGCAGCATCTATATCGACACAGCGCAAGTCAAGTCAGTCGAGATGATCGCCTATGAAGAGCCGATACTTCGGTTCGGCTCTTTCATTTCTCTCGGTGTCTCGATGTCGTTACAACATATCACGCTTGCCGTCGCCATCTCTCCACTGCAGATATGCGGAGTTGTCCAGTTCCCATTCCTCGCGCTCGATACCGAGGGAGTCGGTGCTGGTATCGCCGCACGTACGCGCGAGATCTCGTTTGGATTATTATATCACCAGCCGCTCACCGGCAATCGGCAATTGAAATTATCTATCACTTATAATCTCTGAGGCGGTTATGGCAAAGATCGTTGACAACATAAAAGGCATCTTCAGCAAAAAAGATAAACAGCAATTGACCGAGACAATTCCGGTTGTTAGTATTAACGACCGCTTTTCGTCTTACCCGGGTCAAGGATTAACTCCTTACAGATTAGCTTCGTTACTAAAGGAAGCTGATACGGGAGATGTGTATCGGCAGATGGAACTCTTCAGTGAGATGCTCGAAAAAGACGCGAAGCTTTTGTCTGTATTTCAGGCACGGCAGCTTGCAGTCACTCGCCGGAATCAAAATGTCGTTCCTTTTTCCACCAAGCCCAAGGATCTCAAAATAGCCGAGGATGTCGAGATAGCATTTAAAGGTCTGAGGCATTGGAAACACATCATCGGTAATATTGCCGATTGTGTTCCGAAGGCGTTTTCGGTTAATCAAATTCATTGGGTCTATAAAGACAATAAATATACTTTTGATGATATAACTTTTGTCGATCAAAAGAAATTTCGGTTCGGGAAGGTAACAGACCTCTACAGCGATCCCAATGAACTCCGAATGCGTATCGATCCGAATCGCATTGAATTTTACCGCGGCATTTTCAGTGATGAAGAATTGCAAGGCAGTCTCATAAATGGTGTGAGTCTTGAAAACGATCCTATAGTTCGTCAAAGATTCATTATTGCGAGGTCCCATGCGATGAGTGGACTTACATCGCGCTCGGCCCTTATGCGTCCGCTGACATATCTCTACCTTTTTAAAAATTACGACATCAAATGGTGGTTAAAATTTGCGGAAGTCTTGCTCGGTTACCGCATCGGTAAGTATGATACGAGCCAGCCCGAGGAAAAAGATTTGTTGATCAAGGCAATTAGTGGTCTTGCTGAAGATTCGGCTGCTGTCATTTCGAAAGATTCTATCATCGAGTTTGTCGAAATGGCTGGCAAAGCAACTTCGCATAAAGTTTATAGTGACCTGCAGAAATGGGTCGATGATTCCTATGGACAATTAGTGCTGGGTCACACCGGATCATCACAAGCAACACCTGGCAAATTGGGCGGCGAGGACATGGCAAAAGAAGTAAAACAGGAATTTGTCGAGTCCGGCGCGGAAACCGTCGACGAGGCAATCTCAAACGATCTCTTTAAACCCTATGTCATCGCAAATTATGGTCCACAAGAAGGGTATCCTTATTGTCAAACCGATATTTCACAAGCACTTGACATGGAGAAGGAAACTAAAATAGATTTAAATCTTCAATCAATGGGATTCAAGCTGACAACGAGATATGTGAAAGAAAAATATGGTAGACCACTTCCAAATCCTGATGATCCTGAAGATACGGTACTCATTCCATCTCAAAAATCGGTGAACAATAACTTTCCACCAGCTGGAGGAGATCAAACGGTGGCTGCTGACGGGAAAAAAAAACTTCTAAACAGCCGGTAGATGAATCCGCCTACGAAAAGCGCGTCAACGATGTCACCGAAAATGCAATCGAAGGCGCTATACCCATCTATCAATCGCTTATTGAAAAGCTCTCAAAGGTCATTCGAGAGTCGAATAATTTTGAGTCCGCACAGTCTGCACTAACTAAATTTACCGACAAAGAATTTTTAAAATCTTTTTCAGCATACCTTCTTGACACGCTCGAAACGTCAGCAGCTCTCGGCGCAAGTCTCATAGTCCAAAAAGACGCCTCACCCAGTGGAGAACAACAAATAGTAGGCAAAGACATCGGCGGTGATTGGTTTGTCTGTGATGATAATGGCGTGCAAATCTCTTTCAATGTCACATCAAAAGAAGTGTTGGATTACCTGCGCGAGAAATCTATAAAGATTGCCGGAGTAGAGCAAAAAGAATTGCTCGAATCGATCAAGCAAGAATTAATAAAGGCTGTTGAGGATGGCAAGAGTTTCGATGAATTGAAATCTAATATAGACGCACTGTTTGATTCCGCTGGCGTGACAAAATTGTCGTATAGTCATATCCAACTTGTCTTTCGAATGAACACATTTTCGGCATATTCGGTAGGGCAAGCACAAAAGGTCGCGGATATGACAGATCAATTCCCATTGGCTTATTTCTCTCCAATCCACGATGGTCGCTCGCGTCATTTGCCACTCGAGGGCTATTACAATACTGATTCAATTCCGCTTCCGCCGGTAGATTATAATTGTCGATGCGGCGTGCGATACATCCACACATCACAGATTACCGGTAACGAGGTAGTTTATGAGACGCCGCCAGCACCAGAACTGATCGTTTTCGATCAGCGCAACGATTTCTGACGTTCTGTCACTCGCTTTCCGCACGCGACCCGCGGAAAAATCGCTTTTATCGCCGTTTTGAGTTGCGTTTGAAAATGGTATAAATCGGGTTTTTATTTAAAAATCGCTACCTACCATGGTACAATGTGCATGCGGAATTCCCACTTTTTCCTATTTCCTCGCATAATTATAATTTATCGTGCGCCCGTAAAATCCCATAACTCTTTGATTTCTCGACGCTTGTACTTTTTACCAACCATGGTACATTGTTACCCCCTACATCTTCTTAAACAAACGTTGAAGACATCATTGCTTTGTTGTATATTGAAATTAAGATTTAAGATATATATATATGAGAGCTTATTTGCTCCATATCTGAAATTGCTCGTTCCCGACCACGAATAAAAGACTGTACATTGCCGATGTCATTCCAACTCATCTCGGACCTCACACCTGCGGGCGATCAACCAGAAGCAATTCGACAGCTTGTCGAGGGGGTTGAACGAGGCGACAGGCATCAGATACTGCTCGGCGTTACCGGCAGCGGAAAAACCTTCACCATTTCGAATGTCATCACGCACATCAATAAACCTGTGCTCGTGATGTCTCACAACAAGACGCTCGCAGCACAACTCTATGCCGAGTTCAAAAATTTCTTTCCCAATAATCGCGTCGAGTTCTTCATCAGCTACTACGATTATTACCAACCGGAAGCATACGTTCCGACCACCGATACCTACATTGCCAAAGATTCTTCGGTAAACGATGAAATTGACCGTCTGCGATTGCGTGCGACGAGTGCCTTGCTCAGCGGCGATCCCAACGTTATCGTCGTTGCTTCGATCAGCTGCATTTACGGTATTGGCGCACCTGACGAATGGATCAGCCAGACATTAACGCTGAAAAAGGGGGATCATCTTGGTCGTCAAGGATTGCTCAAACGACTCATCGACTTATTGTATATACGGAACGACTATGAGTTCGCTCGCGGGACATTTCGCGTGCGGGGTGATGTGGTAGAAGTTATCCCCAGCTATGAAAATGAAGAAGCGATACGTATCGAATTTTTCGGTGATGAAATTGAGCGTCTCTCGTACATCAATAAAGTGGATGGCCGAGTTGTCGGAGAAGCTGATTTTGAAATGATCTATCCTGCCAAACAATTCATTACGTCGCGTGAAACCATTGAGCGGGCGATGGATGGCATTTATACAGAATTGCGTGAGAGAACAACTGAACTCCGTTTTCTCGGGAAACTCGTCGAAGCACAGCGAATTGAACAACGAACACGGTTCGACATGGAAATGTTGCGCGAAGTCGGTTATTGTTCAGGCATTGAAAATTATTCACGCCATTTTGCAGGCAGGCCGCCGGGTTCTCGACCATCATGTTTATTGGATTATTTCCCGAAAGATTTTCTTACCATTATTGACGAATCACATGTTTCCGTACCGCAAATCGGCGGTATGTACGCCGGTGACCATTCGCGTAAAACAACTCTTGTGGAGTACGGCTTCCGACTCCCATCAGCACTTGACAATCGACCATTGACATTCGATGAATGGGAAGCGATGGAGAAACAAATCATTTTTGTCAGTGCAACGCCGGGACCATACGAACTGCAAAAATGTCAAGGCATCTTTGTGGAACAAGTTATCCGCCCCACCGGCCTGATTGATCCGGATGTCGAAGTTCGTCCAAGCAAACACCAGATTGACGATCTGATTGCGGAAATTCGAACACGCACGGCACGAAAAGAACGCACATTGGTAACCACCTTAACAAAGCGCATGGCTGAAGACTTGACAGAATATCTGACGAATATTGGAATCAATGTCCGGTATATCCATTCGGAAGTGGATGCATTGGAACGCGTGGAAACACTGCGCGATTTGAGATTGGGCGAGTTCGATGTTCTTGTAGGTGTGAATCTGCTACGTGAAGGACTCGATTTACCAGAAGTTTCTCTCGTTGCCATTATTGATGCGGACAAAGAAGGTTTTCTCCGATCCGAACGGTCACTCATCCAAACTGCAGGCCGCACAGCGCGCAACGCAAACGGGCTGGTTATTCTCTATGCCGATAAAATGACCGGTTCAATGGAACGCATGATCAGTGAAACAAATCGTCGCCGCACAAAACAGATCGATTACAATACGAAGCATGATATCACACCTGTTACGATTTATAAAACGGTAGAGGAAATTCTCGCCGCTACGTCTATTGCCGATGTGAAAATGAAACGGGATGAACGTTATCAGAAATCCAAACCTCTGGCTATTGCCGAGACAGTAGCAAAGTACCTCACGAGCGACCAGAAGAAAGACCTGCTTAATGAATTAAAAGCGGAGATGAAACGCGCGGCAAAAGACTTGGAATTCGAACGTGCCGCGGAATTACGGGACGAAATTGAAAAGTTGGAAAAGAAAAGCTGACCGAGTCTGGAAAGATAAGAAGATATCCAGTACATTTGTAAAGAAGAATTGCTGAAATCTTTTCTACAGCTCACGAGTCCGCCAAGCAAACCCAGAGAAGAGAGCAGCATTCATCTATTCGTTCGACGGTTTTTTAATTTACAACAGCGTGCTTTATAACATTGCACTTGACACTATTGACCATCGCCAAGTCCATAATAAATCCTTTACTCGATTTCATCTACCCACCAGTGTGCATCTCTTGCAATACGCCGCTGCTGGATGGGAGCCAGAAGATCTGCCGGAATTGTTGGAGTGCCATTCCTGCTCTTACCAAAGACCATTCTCTTTATCAGGAAACCCGCGGTAAACTTCTCGCCGAAGGGTGTATTGACGATCTTATTTCATGTTACGTGTTCGAAAGAGAAGGACCGTTTCAACACATTGCACATGCACTGAAGTATCAGGAGTACAAATCATTTGGAATAGAATTGGGAAAGCAGATTGGTGGATTGGTTCGAGATTGGAATGTGGAAGCCGACATTATCGTTCCAGTACCGCTGCATCGAATCAAACATCGCGAACGCGGCTATAACCAGTCTGAATTTATTGCACAAGGCATTGCTTCGATCATCGGCAAACCAATTATAGTGGATGCGGTTCGACGAACACGTCACACACAAACGCAAACTACGTTGACTCTCGAAGAGCGTTATAAGAATATGAAAGACGCGTTTGAAACTTTACCGGGTGCTTCCAAAAAGCTTTATGGAAAAACCTGTCTTCTGGTAGATGATGTTATCACCACAGGGGCAACAACGAATTCGTGTGCCAGGGAGATCCTTGCAGCAGGCGCCAAGTCTATCAATGCAGCTTCTGCGGCTCTTGCAAAATAGTTTCCATATTGTTAAAAAATTCCTGTAAGAGTAAGTTATTTTTGAAATGTATAAATAACTGATGGTACGCAAAGCGGAAAAGAGCAACTGTCATTCCTGCACGTTTTAGCGAGAATTCAGAAAAATGGATGCCCGACTGAAGCATTCGGGCATGACAACTTTATTTTGTCAGGAGCTGTGCCTACCGTGCATAACATCAGTAAATAATGTTGTTTTTCTTGAATTTTCATTAAAAAACGTTAAACTTCGTCGTTTGTAAAAAACCATATGTGACGAAGGACACGTTTTTTGAAGACGAACGTGTTGATATTTGTCCTGTATCACATTGTGAATGTGAAGGAGTAACGCCATGACAAAGCCCGACATTCAACAAGAACAACCAACGACATCTCAAGTAAGCCCTTCTCGGAGCGATTCAATAAAATTAGTAAGCGAAATTCTTAAAAGGACAAACCAATTAATTCAAAAAGGTGATCTTGATCGTGCACAGGGAGAATTGTTGCTTGCTAATCAGACAGCAAAAGAACAGTATAGAACACCCCCCTTTTCTTTACTGGTTAATGATAAATTTGTTGCATCTCAAACACCACATGCACCTCTGCCATTAGCGCCCATGGAAGCGATGATGGCTGTGATTTCATCCTCAAAACAAACCGACAACGTTCTGCCTCGCGCAACAACACAAACCCCAGAAGCTCTAACCGAGAAACCACAGGTTCCGCCCCCAGAACAAACCAACGATCGAAGCATTGAATTCAAATGCTATCGCGAAGCACTTGCAAAAGCATGGTGCGATGGAGCACCAACAGATGATGAAGTACGGCATTTACAAGAATTACGGACTGTGCTGGAGATTTTAGATGTTGAACATGAAGTGTTTGAGAAGGAAATGAAATATTCTTGTTATAAGGAGGCTATCGCCAAGCATGTATCCAACGGTTCGGTCGACTTAGGTGACACCAAGTCACTCGCCGATCTTCAAAAAGCATTCCATATCTCACAGGAAGAGCAATTGCAGATTCTAGACCCCTCCATACAAATAAAGCAACATAAACAGCCTGATAAAATTCTTGTCATTGATGATGATGATGAATTCTTGAATATGCTCGCCAGCTCAATGACGGAAGACGGATTTGATGTCATTGCAGTGGCGACATCCGATGAAGCCTATATGCTTTTACATAAATACATTCCCGATCTCATCCTGTGCGACATCAATCTTAAGACCTCAACAATGAATGGATTCGTTCTTTACGAAAAAGTCCAAGCGAATAAACAGCTTCAAAACATTCCTTTCGTTTTCCTAACGGGACTTATGGATGAAAAGTTAGCTTGGACAGGAAAAGAACTTGGCGCTGATGACTACTTATTAAAACCAATTTCCAGGCATACACTGCTTTCTACACTTCACGGCAGATTAAAGCGCTTTAGGCAGCTCAGAGGACTTTCTTCAACCCCCACACCAGCGTTTTGCTGAGGAATGTCTACAACACACGGTCTTTTTAGAAAAGATCGAGAAGATTTTGCCCGTTCCTATCTTTCTGCAGAAATTACTTTTCTACAATCTCTAAGCAAATTACCTATGAGGGGGTAGTAATCCTTTAAAAACCCGCGAATTCTTCTTGTTTTTGACCCTCATTGCATCATACATAGACCTAATATGGCATTAAAAAGTCGGAACAGTTATTGAGGTATTAGTCCTAAGAGACAAAAAAAGGATTATGAAAATGACTCATCTAAATATACCACAGCAAAATCTCCAATCGATGCACGAACTTACTCCTCCTGACGACAATAAAAAAATCGTCAGCGAGGTCTTGAAACGTGTTGATCAATTGATCCGGAAAGGCGAACTGGATTGTGCACAGAGAGAAATTATTAAAGCCAAAGAACTTGACCCTCGAAACGTCTATGCATTTGCATTGGAAGAACGAATTTCCGCCCTTCAAACAGAGTTCGAATGTGCTAAAATAGAGACTGAATGTAAGGAGGATATAAAACGTCTTGATGAATTTATACAATCAAGCGTTACTTCCAAGCCTCCCCAACCTGTAGCCGAGACTCTGTCGATGCCGCCTTTATCGAGACCCGCACCGATAGTCGCAAGCACGACACTCGTTCCATTAGCAGCGACTTTACCATCGCTCCCATTCGATGGACCTACAGATATGGCAATAAAAGATTATGAACCACAGCAAGAGCGTGTTGTTGATCGGAGTATTGAGCTGGAATCCTATCGTAAGACACTTGCTGAGATGTGGTATAACGGGGCATTGACAGTAGATGAAAAACGTCGTTTAAATGAGTTACGGACATTGCTGGAAATTACAGACGCTGAACATGAGGGAATCGAAAAGAATGTGAAGCGAGAATGCTACAAGAGTGTCATTATTCGGCAATTATCTAATAATCCAATTTCTTTATCCGATTCGAAATCTCTTTCCGATCTACGAAATACATTTCAAATCTCCGAAGAGGAACATGTGCAAATTCAAACGCAGTTGATGAACGTTTTTCAACATAAACAGAGGAACAAGATTCTCGTCATCGACGATGACACACGGCTTTTAGAATTACTGGAAGCATCGTTGGAAGAGAATGGGTTCGATGTCACAGCGTTATCAACATCCGACGAGGCATACGCGTTACTCCGAAAGTTTATCCCTGATTTGATTCTCTGTGATATTAATCTTGAGACCTCAACTATGGGCGGTTTTACATTCTATGAGAAAGTACAGGAACTGAAAAATGTTCAGAGTATTCCCTTCGTTTTCTTATCCGGACTTACAGACGAGGTTCTCGTCCGCACCGGCAAAGAACTTGGAGTGGACGATTATTTGATGAAACCCATTTCTGAACAGACATTAGTCTCAACGCTTCGAGGAAAATTAAAACGCTTCAAGCAACTAAAAAAAGTAGTAGAAAATCCAATGCCAGTAATGGCAGCAGCATAGGAAGCGCTTTCAAACATTGTTATTTGAAAGTAATAGCCACGAGACAAGAGGATAGATCGGCGACGATTATTGTGCGCCAAACCATCTTGACGAGTATATATTCCAGCATCGCTCCCCTTACTTCACGGGATTTCTTTTTGTTAGTACTTCACTGCCTGCAGTTCTCTCAACAGGACAAATCGTCTGTAAAGAAGGCACAGTATAAGAATTCCGTTCATGAGAAAGATGTTGAGATAGAGATACAATTCTAAGCGGTTTAAAACCGAACATACCATCAGCAAAAAAAACTCCGTACCGAAACCAAGCAGGCCGGAGATACGCAAAGAAATAATATCAGAATACCACCCTTGGTACCTTTGACAAGGTTCACGAGAAGAACCTTCTGAAGGATCTCTTGGTTCATTTTTGTGCGACCTTAGGAAGTTTCCTCCATAACTCCATCGATCAACTCTCTCAATAAGCCGATCTTGCCAACCATAGATACACTGAAAAATGCGCTGAAGAACAAGTTCGACGCCACCTTTCTTCAGATCTTCTTCTCGAATTTCTTCAGATATACGATTGCTCGCAAGCTGTTTCTGCAAATGGAGAAAGTTCACTTGATAAAATACGTGGCAAGATACTCGAAGCGATATACCGACAAGTCCGAGCAAGGCGAGCAACAACATCCACCAATGACCGCCAGATTGATAGAGAATCCAACCGATGGCGCTGAACACTGCTGCATCTACCACAAAGTCACCGATAGAATCTAAAAACCTTCCGACACGGCTGTATTGCTGTTTCGCTCGTGCAAGTTGGCCATCAGCAGAGTCGAGTAAGTCTTTGAGTGTGACAAGCAGTCCGGCAACAATAAATGCTTCTGAAGTCCCTTTCAAATAGAAAAATGCGGCAACAAGTCCAGCGATTGTTGATGCGATGGTCACTTGATTCGCTGTAACAGGAGTATTATAGAGCGCCCAAACGATCAATCCCGCAATGGGACGAAGCAAGTACGTGTTGATAAGTTCGTCGGAGATGTCAGACTTAAGAGATTTTCGATATGAATACATTTCATCAAACGATGTTCATTCGTTCCGCAAGTTGGAGATCCTCTACTGTATCTATTTCAATTGCTGGAAATGCACTGACATCAATGGCTTTGAGTTGAGTTCCATGGTTGATCATTTCCTGAAATGATGCCTCATAGAATTCTGTTCGCCCCACACCACTCCTCACGCGTCGTTCGAGAATCGTGATGAGGTGCGTTGTTGTTTCGGCAGAAAACACCTCGATGCCGATCGACTCTCCATAGGTTTCATTGAGTGGTGTTTCTTTTCCGATTAATACAATATTCCCATAGCCATCTGCCTTCACTCGAATTTCTTCTTCACTATGTTTACCAGACACACGAACAGCAACACAATCCTGCAAAGGATTGCTCAGAAATAACGGCAGCAATTTTGATGAAAAAAGAATATCACTGTCAAATAAGATTAAGCCAGAAGACACATTACCTTCCTTATTCTCAAGGAATCTCCTTGCAAGGAGAAGCGAGTAAGCGTTATTTGTTTTAGTATAATCCGGATTGAGGATAAAGCGAATATGTATGTGTGGAAAATGCCGTTTGACAAATTCCCGAATCATCTCTCCTCTGTAGCCGATGACGATAGCGATTTCTTTGACACCGGCATCAAGAACATTCTCGATGGTGCGTTCAAGTAATGCCTTTCCTCCGACTTCCAGCAAACACTTCGGCTTTGAATCCGTCAATGGGCGTAAACGCGTGGAAGCGCCGGCAGCAAGGATGACACAGCGAGGGAGCTGCGATTTGGTGATTAAATGATTTTGGGATTGATCATTGATCATTTCAATCAACAACCCATGGTTCCAGTAAGTTCTCACCTATTCCTTCGATAAAGCGTGAGGGCTTTGTCAAAATTATACCGCTTTCGCGGTCGTAAATATTCATCGGATAGGTGATAATCAGATGCTCCTTTGCGCGAGTACATGCGACGTACATCAGCCGGCGTTCTTCTTCCATTTCCTCATCGCTCGCTGAGGAACGCATTGTCGGAAATCTCCCTTCGAGTGCATAAATGATGAAGACAGCATTCCATTCCAATCCTTTAGCACTGTGAATAGTCGAGAGTGTCAGGTATTCTGTTTCCGGGCCCGGCGATTCAATATCAGCGATGCTTTCATTTGGCGGTTCAAGCGCTAAATCTGTCAATAATTCATCAACAGATTTATATCGTTCAGTGATATTTTGGAATGTCTCAAGATCTTTTTTCCGCTTGAGGTGATCTTCATAGCGAGTACGGAGAATGGGTTCATAGTATTGAAGGATGTGAGATGTCTTTTCTGCCGGAGGAATATTAGGCGCAGCAACTTCTTTCAGCATATCAAATAATTTGCGGACATTATCGGGATAGTTGCCGTATTCCATCCAGAATTTTGTTGTTGCTGTCACAGCTTCTTTGAATTCCTTCGCCAAACCAACACGGCGCTTCAAAATATCGTCCACAACTTTTTCCGCAGTACGCGGGCCTACACCATCGATAAGCAGGAGAATACGATTCCACGAGACAACATCCCGAGGATTTTCGAGCACACGGAGATATGCCACAATATCTTTTACATGCGCTGTTTCGATGAATTTAAATCCGCCAAATTTTAGGAATGGAATATTCGCCTTTGCTAATTCGATTTCTAGATCAAACGAATGGAATGAGGATCGAAATAATACCGCCATCTCTTCCAGCGGGATGCCCATCTCGCGGTATTCAAGAATCTTCTGCACGACGTACCGTGACTGTTGGTTCTCCGTCTGTGCCGAGACAAGCTGCGGTAAATTGCCGCCGGATTTCTTTGTGAAAAGTTCTTTCGTGTACATCTTAACCACCCAATCTCCCGCCGCCGCGCAACAGAATCTCATTTGCCAGGTTTAAGATCGGTTGTGTGCTTCGATAATTTTCTTCTAACTTGATAATTTTACAATCCTTGAACTCTTCACCAAACGTAAGAATATTTTGAATCGTAGATCCGCGAAAAGAATAAATACATTGTGCATCATCGCCGACCACCATCAAATTCCTATGCTTGGATGCCAGCAGCTTTACAATTTCAGCTTGCAGTTTATTGGTATCCTGATATTCATCCACCATAATATATTTATAGCGGTCAGAAAGCGTCACTCGCACTGCTTCGTTTTGACGCAGCAACAATGCGAGATTCAAAAGCAAATCATCGTAGTCCATCAAGTTGTGTTCACGTTTGTATTTTATATAGGTACCGTGAAGCGTAGAGATGTCGGTTTCGATTTCAAGGTACTGGGGATAATCCATCGCCAACAGTTCTTTCACAGGGGTCATAGTGTTCAGGGAACGGCTATAAAGATCGTAGAGTGTTTCTTTTCGGGGAAAACGTTTCTCTTTTGTATCAAATTTCATACGCGTACGAATCAGATTGACAACATCTTCGGCATCCGCTTGATCGAGGATTGTGAAGTTGTTTTCGTATCCAAGTTGACCGGCATATTTTCGCAGGACGCTGTTCGCAAACGAATGAAATGTTCCGCCTGAGACTTGCTCACATCGACTGTCCAAGAGAATCGACGCTTTTCTCAACATTTCTTGTGCTGCTCTGCGCGTGAATGTCAGCAGCAACAACGAATCCGGTCTAACACCTAATTCCACGAGATATGCTACGCGATACACAATTGTGCGCGTCTTCCCTGTTCCCGCTCCGGCAATAATCAAGTGCGGACCATTGACTGATGTCGCCGCTTCGTACTGAGCAGGATTCAATTCCTGTTGATAGTTGATGCGCAGATGCTGCGGCCGAATAAGATGGAGATGATCGCCGGGGAGCGGCTTCAGTGTGAATTTCTTCATTTCATGCCGAATGAATGTGGACGTGCGCTCCATCGCTGAAGCTTCTGAACGTAAGAGTCCTTTTGCGCAAATAAGTATACAAGTTCATTTCGTGAATGAAGATAGCGGAAAAAATCTGGAAAATGAAACACTCCTAACTTGAGTTTTCAGCAACAAAGCTGTACGTTAAGATTATTATTGTTATTTACAATAGAGTGATGAAATCCTTAAAAGGAGTCACTACTTTTTCTTTATCATCTAAAACTTCAGACTGAACATATGAATATTCTTGTCTTAAATTGCGGCAGTTCGTCTCTTAAATTTCAAATCATTCAAACCGATCTCGAAATGATTGAGAAAAATGCAGACAAACAACTTGCCAAGGGTCTCATCGAACGTATCGGGAGCCAGGCGCTCGTTTCACTGCAGGCTGCCGGTAAAACAGCAGTAAAACATGCAGCTCCGTTGCGCGACCATCGCGCTGCGCTTGATCATGTTATTAAATGGATTATTTCGAAAGACGCCCAAATTCCCGATATTCAATCACTCGCGGATATTCATGCGGTCGGGCATCGTGTGGTCCATGGCGCAGAGCAATTTACGAAGTCTACGATTATCACGGATGCGGTTATTCGCGGAATCGAAGACTGTATCGATCTTGCCCCGCTGCACAATCCGGCAAACCTCAAAGGTATTCATGCGGCACGCGAGCTTCTTGGCGCCGGTATACCGGCAGTAGTCGTGTTTGACACTTCATTTCACTCAACCATGCCGGAGACATCATTCCTGTATGCTATTCCATACCAGCTCTATCGGCGGCATAAAATCCGGCGATATGGATTCCATGGCACATCGCACCGGTACGTGGCATATCGTTACCGGCAGCTCACCGGAAAGACGCGGGAAGAGACTAATGTTATAACAATACATCTCGGTAATGGATGTTCAGCATGTGCAATCAAGAATGGAGTTTCGTTTGACACATCGATGGGGCTTTCGCCGTTAGAAGGTTTGGTCATGGGAACACGAAGCGGCGATATTGATCCGGCAGTGCTTGAGTTTCTTTCACACAAAGAAGGCATGTCGATGAGCGAGATCGACACACTGCTCAACAAACAGTCCGGATTGCTCGGCATTTCAGGATTAACGAACGATATGCGCGACTTGCTGGAAGAAGCGAAAGACCATCAGGATCGGCGCGCCACACTTGCCATAAACATCTTTGCACAGCGTGCAAAAAAATACATCGGGTCATATTTGGCTGAATTGAACGGCGCCGACGCCCTCATCTTTACCGGTGGTATCGGAGAAAATGCATCTACTATTCGACAACGCATCTGTGCTAACCTCGAGTGGTTTGGGATTGAAATAGATGAACAGCTCAACAATGAAAAGGTTGGAGGTAAAGAGGGAGAAATCAATACACATAAAAGTCGTGTAAAGGTGTTTGTCATCCCGACGAACGAAGAACTGCTGATTGCACGTGATACAGTTCGTTGCATTGTCGATGTTCCTAAGAAGAGTTAATTACAAAAAAATATTTATCTTTATTGAATAGAATTGCATAAAAGCGCGGGCAATCATGTTCGCGCTTTTTGATTTTCTAGGATTCGCTTCTATCTGGTTTTATTAGCAATATTTTTGCATTCTAAGACAAGAATTTGAATCAGTCATAGGTGTCCGATGTTAGCAGTTTTTAAAAATAAAAATCTTTCACATCTTCATCTCTCTGAACGTCTCCGCGCACTCGCACGAAACCTCTGGTGGACGTGGAATCCGGAATCCCATCATGTGTTTAAAGAACTCTCACCTCTTGTGTGGCGGTACTCAAACCACAATGCTGTAGCAGTGATGAACGAAATTTCCAACCAGGAATTGGATGCCCGGCTGCGCGATCATGAATTCGCACGAAGGGTGCATACAGTACTCGAAGAATTTGAATCGTATATGGCAAAATCATCGACATGGGCAAAACGCCATGCGATGGCATTGAAGAATCCAGTCGCATATTTCAGCGCTGAGTTTGGACTGCATGAATCGCTGCCGATTTATTCCGGCGGCCTTGGAATTCTTTCTGGTGACCACACAAAGTCTGCGAGCGACCTTGGTATCCCGTTTGTCGGGATCGGATTGTTTTACCGTCAGGGCTATTTCCAGCAGAGATTAAATGCTGATGGCTGGCAGGAAGAATCATATCCTTCAAACGATCCGGAACATCTTCCGCTTCAACTGGTTCTCCAGCCCGAAGGCGGGCGATTACTCAACTCTATTGAAATTGGACATAGTACGGTATATTTCCAGACATGGGCGGTACGCGTTGGGCGAGCAACTCTCTATCTGCTCGATACAAATCTTCCTGAAAATGATCAGCATTTTCAAGGACTGACTTCCACGGTGTACGGCGGCAACATCGATACACGTATCGGGCAGGAGATTATTCTTGGCATCGGCGGCGTGCGGCTTCTCCAGTCACTTGGAATCACTCCATCTGTCTTTCATATGAACGAAGGACACTCCGCATTTCTCGTGCTTGAGCTGCTGCAGCAGGAATTAAAATTCAGAAAAACACGCGAAGAGGCAGGACGGATAGTTCGCTCGAAGTGTGTTTTCACAACACATACACCGGTACCGGCGGGACATGATCGATTCAATTCAGAATTGATGGCGTACTCCTTCGGTAAATTCTGGAATTCTACAGGATTAACACACGAAGATTTGATGTCCTATGGACGTGTGAATCCGTCCGATACAAATGAACTATTCACGATGACTGTGCTTGCCATAAAGATGTCGCGTGCAGCAAATGGTGTGAGCGAGCTGCATGGACACGTGAGCAGGGAAATGTGGAAAGACATCTTCCCCGGCAAGACAGTGGATGAAGTTCCCATTGGACACATCACCAACGGTATCCATACACCGGGATGGGCAACAACGCACGCGCATGATTTCTGGAACAAGCGGCTTGGTTCTGATTGGACAGATAAATTGATGGAGCCGAAGTTCTGGAAAAAGTTTGCAGATGACGAACTTGCTACCGATGAGGAACTGTGGGCATTACGTTATAATCTGCGACGCGACCTCGTGGAGTACGCTCGACGTCAGCAAGTAGAACGACAGTATGGTTATAGTGTCGGTACATCGTTTGCAACAAGCCATATCCTTTCTCCCGATGCATTGACGATCGGTTTTGCGCGACGGTTTGCAACATATAAACGCGCACCGCTGATATTCCGACATTTGGAGAAAATTATTCCGCTACTCAGTGACACACAACATCCCATTCAAATTATATTTTCCGGCAAAGCACATCCGCGTGACAATGAAGGCAAACGATTTATACAACAGATTATTGGAATCACACGACACCCTGAACTTATCGGCAAAGTGATTTTCCTCGAAAATTACGATATCAATGTTGCACGCCATCTCGTCTCCGGTGTCGATGTTTGGTTGAATACTCCGCGTCGTCCGCTTGAAGCGAGCGGAACCAGCGGCATGAAAGTTACCATCCATGGAGGACTTAATCTGAGTATTATGGATGGTTGGTGGCGCGAGGGCTGCAATGGCAAGAACGGATGGAAAATTGGTGACGACCAAAACGATGCCGATCTTGAAACTCAAGATGAACGTGATTTTGAGAGACTGATCCATGTACTTTCAGGGTCAATCATTCCGGAGTTCTACAATCGGGATGAATATGGTATCCCCCATATATGGCTAAAACGCGTCCGGAACGCTATGCAAACACTCCTTTCACAGTTCAGTACACATAGAATGGTAGGAGAATACGTGCAAAAATGCTATATCGACAAAGAAAGATAACCACAACCAAAAAGGGGCACTTCCCTTTGTAAAACAACTTCGGTGAACTTCATGAAACACTTTATTGACATTCTACTCCTACCCCACTATCTTTGAAGTGGGTTAGTGAATGTCTACCTGTATCTGAACGAGGAGCATGTTGTTATGACCAATCCATCAGAAATGCGCACCCAAAAGATATCTGCAATCATGTTCACGGATATTGCCGGCTTTTCCAAGAAGCTTTCGGAAGACGAAGTGCGGGCATTTGAACTTCTCAAAACTCATGATGCGCTTATTCGTGTTCTCACTGCCAAGTTCGATGGCAAAGTAATCAAGTCCCTAGGCGATTCATTTACGGTGGAGTTTCCGAGCGGCATCAACGCCGTAAAATGTGCTGTTGAAATCCAAAAACGATTTTGGAATTTTAACCGTGGTAAAGCAGAATCTGATACAATCAGAATTCGGGTGGGCATTCATCTCAGTGAAACTTCCATTCGTCATGACGATATTCTTGGTGCAGACACAGCTATTGTCTCGCGCATTGAAGCAATGACTGAACCAAACCGCATTTGTATCTCCTGGGAAGTATACGAACACATCAAGGACACACTCCCGATTCGAGTATTTAAAATCGGATCGATAGAACTTAAGGACATATCTCGTCACATAGAGGTGTACGAAATACTCATCGATTCCATTCCTGAACTTGCACAACCATCAGCCACCGCTCAACAGGTATCGTCATCACAGCAGAATACAGTTGCAATGAAGCGCGAAGAGGAGGAATTTCGCGAAGCAAAAAGAATTGAGGAAACCAAACAGCGTTTATTGAGTGATCAGGCGAAAACGGAAGAAGAACGAAAAAAGAAAATTGCTGCTCACTATACACGAGCAGAGATTTTCTTCGAGGCAGGTGCGCTGGAGAAGGCTGAACATGAACTTGCTGAAATCGCGAAACTTGATCCGCAGCAGCGTCCGCCGACAGAACGAGAGCGCCAGGAAAAAGAGAGCGAGCGTATCATTCAAGATCATCTCACAAAAGCTCGAGAGTTTTTGACAGTGAAGGAACTTGATGCAGCCGAAGAAGAAGTAAACGAGATTTTCCGAATCTTACCGCTCCATGTGGGAGCTCAACAACTCCTGATGCAAATTGAAGACGAACGATACAAGGAGGAAGAGAGAAAGCGGGCTAAGCAGACAGAGATTACCATCAAGCAAGTTTCAGAAGAAGAACGGAAGATCGAAGCATTGCTCGAGCAGGGGCAAGCACTGCTTCAAGAGGAGAAATTCACCGAAGCCACATTTGTATTACATGATCTTTTTCTCATCGATCCGAACCATTCCGGCGGACGACGATTGGAGGAACGTGTTCGTCAAGCAGAACAGGCGAAAGCAGAATTCCAGCGTATTCAAGCAGAACAATCACACGAGGAACAACGCTTTCAAGAGTTTGCCACACTTCAGAGAAAAGTAGAGGATCAAATACAGAAACAGACTGAAGCTCCTCGGAAAATCATTCGGAAGCCAAGATCAAAAAAGCCATTTCAGATCGCAGCAGTGGTCATCCTCGTACTGGCAGCATTCTTTATTCTTCCGAAAATCTTCGATTGGATATTTCCCAAACACGCATCAATTGCCATCTTGAGGTTTACCAATTCGACAAGTGAAACGAATGACTTGGATTTATTGGATGTACTTCCAATTCTGCTGGCAGAAGATTTTGCGCGATGCGACCATATAACTGTCATTGCTCCATCATCTTCACTTCTGTATATGTCCGATCCGGTACATCTGCGAAAGATCGCATCAAACTTGCAGGTAGAATATCTCCTCGTTGGAACCATTCAGGAAAACGATGGACGATACAGTATCCAGTTCAGCCTTCTCACTCCTGACGAAGAAAAGACCACGGATATTGGAGCAGTGGAAGGATCGCTCTCGACACTCAGTGAAATGCGTATTACAATTCTGCAAAAGGTTCTCGATAAAATTGGAGTGCGATCTGATTTACCTGTTATATCACAGCCTGCCAACACTGACGCGCTTGCAAAATACATAAAAGGTATCCATTTGATGCGGCAAAAATCCGGAGCGGAAGTCGATTCTGCAAGAATATTACTGCAGACCGCTCTTCAAATCGATCCTTCACTGTGTATTGCATACGGATCGCTGGCTGATCTGCAAATCCACACGTTCCAGACGATGGACGATCCGCAGTTTCTTCAATCCGCAACGGAATATGCACAGCGAGCCCTGCGATGTTCGCCCAACAACGCTCTTGCCTATCGAGTTCTTGCTACAAGTAATCGTCTCTCACAGAATTATTATTCGGCTTTATCTTCTATTAATCAGAGTATGGCATTGCTTCCGCAAAATCCGGAATGCTACCGAGAACTTGCACTCCTTTCTCTCATCGCTAGAAGATTTGACGAAGCTACTTCGTATGCATCCAGCGCACTGCTCTATGATCCGAAAAATGTCGAATCGCATTTTACGCTTGGACTTGTTCAACATATGAAACAGGACTACTTTGGAGCAGAAAATTCATATCAGCAAGCACAACTGCCGGGGGATAATAATTTAATGCTCATGGCATACTATGTACAGAATGTGTGGATCGGCGAAGGAAACTATGATAAAGTGGTACGATATTGCAACCAAATGATTCGCATATCACCGGAGAATTATCGCTACTACTATTGGATCGGACGTGCATATCAACTCTCGCTCCAGATCAGCACAGCACAGGAATGGCTGAAAAAGGGATTAGCAATAACGGAGCAAGTTATTGACGACGATCCTCATGATGCAATTGCTCACACATACGCTGGATTGATCTACTCCCGGATTGGGAAATTCCCTGAAGGTGAAGCGGCAATGAATAAAGCAATGCAACTCGACAGCAGTTCTATCGAAGTTGTATTCCGCAACGCAGACCTCTATTCTATTCAAAGGAATAAACAAAAAGCTATCGCGGCGCTGCAAAAGGCTGTCCAACGACAATACGACTTTGCTGAAATCTTGAACCCGGATTTATCATTTATTGCGCTTGACCCTGAATTCCTTTCAGCCGTCACTCAGAAGATCGATGGCACGTGGCCAGTAAAGTAAAAGGGGAGTTACTCTTTTAGCATTGGTTCTTGCACCATGTAACGAGCGGCCACAATCCAGCTTTTCTTGAACAAAGCGAGGAATTTCAACTTCGCTTCAACAATCTTCTATGACCAATAATAATAAGCAATTATTTATAGTACATAGTACCTACGAGGTCATGAAAAGTGATTTTTTCTGTCCTTTTTACAAATTCATCATTGTCAACCAAAAATCTTTTTTCACCATCCCTTAAAAAGCATAGCGATGTGACTTTCATAATCCCGCCTTGAGATTTCTTCTTACGCTCCTCTTCAACGAGGGAAAGATTTCAGGAGTGCCTTGTTTTTTTATATTTCATGTAATAAAAAATCACTGAGAAATTTGTTTTTGCATTTTAAGTGATGAAATCTTACAATCGAATATGCCGAATAACTACTGTAATTCTTCATTTGCCTCCTGCCCTTTTTTTACATAAGTTAGACTGTGCTACATAACCATTAAATTTATAAGTTCTTTAGATAACGACATTATGTCCCTCCGACGAAGAGTAGTACGAGAAAGGGTTTTACAGGCACTGTATGCGTATGAACTGTCTCAAGAACCGATTGAGATGATCATCGAGAACATCGTCGGTGATTTGCAGAAGCAGCCGGAATCATTCGGCTTCGCCAAACAGCTCATTCTGAAGGTCATTGACTGTAACAAAGAATTAGATAACCTCATCCGTCAACGCGTGGAACACTGGGAATTCAATCGCCTTGCCATTATCGACAGAATCGTTTTACGAATGAGTATTTGCGAGTTATTGCATTTTGAAGATATCCCTCCAAAAGTCACAATGAACGAAGCTATCGAAATTGCACGCGCTTACAGCACCGATAAAAGCGATAAGTTCGTCAACGGTGTGCTTGACTCCATTCTTGAAGATCTGAAAAAAGAAGGCCGAATCAGAAAATCGGGACGTGGACTTGTTGATACTCATGTGACGAAGAAACTCAAGCCATAATGAGTGTCCCTCTCTCTTCATCTTCTTCCCGTCTGGCAACTCGCGGACAGGTTTTTTCATGGGCACTCTTCGATTTTGCACACACTGCATTCTATATCCTGATTCTGACGGTAGGATATCCCCTCTATTTCAAAGAGATTGTCGTCGGCAACGGCGGCCAGGGCGATTTTCTCTGGGGCTCCGCGTTCAGTATTTCCATGTGCATCGTGGCACTTTTCTCACCGGTCCTCGGAGCAGTGGCAGATTATGGAGCGGGGAAAAAAAGATTTCTGGGAATTTTTACCGCAATGTGTGTCCTCGCAACGGCAAGCCTTTTTTTTGTGCACGCAGGAATGATTTTTGCCGGAATGGCACTCCTGATTTTGTCGAATATAGGGTTTGAAGCCGGACTCGTCTTCTACGATGCATTTCTTTTGGAGATTACAACTGCACGAAGCTATGGCCGGGTGTCGGGGTACGGATTCGCCCTCGGTTATGTCGGGTCACTTGCATCACTGGCGGTGGTATACCCACTCTATGCAGGCGGATTCGGATTTGACAATCTCTTCAATGTGCGGCTCAGCTTTCCTGTCGCAGCAGCATTCTTTTTTGTATTCGGCATTCCTCTTTTTCTGTTTCTGCCGGATAAACAACGGACCGCCAGTCTCACGCTGGATTTTATCTTGGTCGGTTTTGCGCGACTGCGAACCACGTATCAGCAATTTCCGCGGTTTCGCAATGTAGCCCGATTTCTGGTTTCCTATTTCATTTATATCGATGGAGTCAATACCATCATCGTGTTTTCATCCATCTTCGCCATGGAAACTCTCAAGATGGGCGTCAGCGAAATTGTCGTGTACTTTGCCATGGTTCAGACATCTGCCATATTTGGTGCTGTTCTATTTGGGATTCTTTCCGACCATGCAGGCCATAAGAGAACGCTCAGCATAACATTGCTTCTGTGGCTGAGCATTGTGATAATAGCATATTTCATTCAGGACAAATCGCTGTTCTATGGTGTCGGAGTTCTTGCGGGATTGGCACTCGGTTCATCTCAATCGACCAGCCGGGGCCTTATGTCGATCATTACGCCACAGGAAAAGAGAACTGAGTTCTTCGGATTTTACTCGTTCTTTGGAAAAGCATCTGCGATCGTTGGACCGTTTGTTTTCGGATTCGTTTCGTCCTACTTCAATCAACGTCTTGCGATTCTCTCTATCGGACTGCTCCTCCTCACCGGCCTTATTCTTTTACAACGGGTCGAAGAGCGACCAACGGAGAATTCTCCATCGGCCCTATGAACCTTCACCAATCAGGAAGGAACCTCACATGCGTATTCTCATTTTTGCTGCTCTGATTGCTCTCCTACTCGGATGCAGCACCGAACAAAAGGAAACCACAACGAAAGGTCGGCTGCACATTTTCATTCCGGAGTCCATCGCTCCCGTCATGATCGATGAAGTGGACGAGTTTCTGAGTCTCTATAGAGAAAGCGGCGCCCAAATCACATACACCATTGCTTCATCTGAAACGGCGGCACATCACTTCGTCCAAGATACTTCACGAATTGTTTTTCTTCCTCGTCCGCTCACACCGCAAGAAAAAGATCATGCAAAAAAGACCTTTTCCGAATTCAATGAACTGACTGTTGCATACGATGGGATCGCTGTGGTTGTTCATCCGATAAACAAAGCACAACAGATGACGACAACGGAAATTCAAAAAGTTTTGACAGGAACTGTCTCGCGATGGGAACAACTCGCATTTGCCAAACCGATGAAAGGAATCATCAAAGTCTATTACCAGGACTCATCGGACGTCTTAGAATACCTTAAGCAACGCTTGCTGAAGCAAGGTGATACCTACGCTAAAATATCTGCAAAAATCACACGTACTTCTTCCGATCTTCAAACATTGCGTTCAGTAGAAAAAGATCCGATGTCTCTTGGTTTTGTGGCGCTGGATTGGATTGATTCAGCGCATTCGAAAGCGAAAATCCTCAACCTTGGCCGCACGAAAGAAGACACCGACACGACCTTTGCCACCCCCGAGGAAACGAAGAATAATTTTTATTCTCCCCATCCGGCAAACATCTACCGGAACTATTATCCTCTCAAACGTGCGATCTATATGTACACATGTACACATGTGGATTTGGCGGCAGGATTCGGCACATACGTTGCCACAGCGGAAGGCCAAAAGATCTTTCTGAAATGCGGACTTCTTCCCGGCACACAGAGGATAAAGTTGAAAACGAATGAACCCTATTAGATTAAGATACCTTTCAGTTCTACATACGCTAAGCCTTCAAAGGTTTTCTAACCCTCCAAAGGCTGCTTAAAAGTCTGCTCCGAATGACCAGTAATAAAACGGCTCAGAAAAACCGGAATATTTAAATTGCCATGCAATATCTATCCGTAATGGTATACCAAGAAGAAATAGACGCGTACCTACTCCGGTCCCAACAAGCAAGTCATTGAATACTGTTTCACCTGAGCCCGGATCATTAGCCCACATTTTCCAACTCTTCGAGTCGGTCCACGCTGAACCTACATCGATAAACGCCGCACCGAGAATATCGGCGAACCCTATCGGCAGCGCGCCAAAGATGAGATACTTCAAAAGCGGAAAACGAAATTCCATATTTGCGACTGCGAAATGTGTGCCGATTTGCTGGGCATAGTTGAAGCCGCGCAAGGGTAAGACAGGAGTGAGAAACGCAAAGTCTTCCACGTTCTTTATAGGAATTTCATTGCCCTGAAGTGTTGGATTGATCCACCCTTCTGTTCCGCCGATAAAGAAATTTTGCTTATTTTCACCTGTGCTCATGCCGCCGGAAAGCCTGTACGCAAGGATGAAATCTTTCGCCAGTTTTTCGTAGCTTCGATAATCCGCAGTAAAGGTTTGAATATCCAATCCTCCGCTCCCGATCTTCGGCGTTCCGTAGAATGTAGCGTTGAAGCGCGAACCATTATTAGGACCGAACCATGCCCCCTGCCAGAGCGAATTATCTCTCACATAGCTCACAAGCGGCAGAATAAGTGATCGCTGTTGTGATGGTTCTGACGGATAGTCCAAATTATCACGCGACAAATTCAGCCACATCAAAGAACCATCAATACGGTTAAACCGGTTTAAGGGATAGGACGCCATTACGCCAACTCCCCACGTGCTAAACCGGTACAGCGTATCTGAAAGCGCATCCACAGCTCCAAGATCAAGAAACTTTGCGTTATGAAATGCCTGGAAACCCCAATCAATGCGCCCTGGTAAATAATAGTACGAGATGCCGTAGTCGCTATTTTTCAAGTCGATGAGTAAATTTGTTTGAAAAACGATTTGATGATCACCCAGCATATCGCTGAATGCAATGATCGTACTTCCTTCCAAACCATAAAACGAACTATAGCCAGCCGCGCCATAGACAAGGTCGGGCGAGAAGTTCAGTTTATATCGCCTCGGAATGTAATTGCCTTCACTATCCTGATTATCGGAGATATCTACTTGCGATATTGGAGGCGGGGCATTTGTCGTGTCATGTATCGCTCCCGGAGAAAAGACATAATTGGAAAGATCTGCCTTTGCGGCGGGATGATAGGTCGTCTCTACTCCCATTGTATCGGCAACGACGACAACATTGTTGTGCACCGCTATCGTATCAGAAGCGGGAAGAACTGAGACAATCTCTTTCGGTTTTTCTTCCCGTGGAAGATGGTATTTCATTTTATAGAATTCAGTCGGTTCCAATGAATTCACGCTGAGCTTCCGGTCAAATGGACGCAGCATCAAGTAGATATCAAATCCTGCTTCATTCAGAGATGAGAAAACTAATTTCGATCCGTCACGTGAAAGCGAGAGTTGGTACAGCCCACTCATGGAGTTGGTAATGGGATAAAACTTACCCGAATCCAATGTTTGCTCATAGAGATTATTAATGCCGTTGATATCGGCAACGTATAAAATCTTTTTGCCGTCAGGAGATAGGACAGGTGAAGACTTGCTGCCGTTTGGTTGTGTGGTAATACGACGAATGATCCGGGTGGCAATATCGATCGAGTACAAATCATACTGTCCAAAATCATAATTCCAAATCTTAAAATTTGCCGGCACCATGGATGGCGATGTAATATCGCCGCGGTCCGATGCGAAGTAGATTGTTTTACCATCCGGGGAAAAAGCCGGATCCTTATCGGAGAAAATATCGTTCGTGAGGTTCTTTAACTCTTTTGTGATAATGTTATAGATGTAAATATCTGATTGAGGTGTTTTCACTCCGACAAATGCGAGCACATTGCCATCCTTACTCCAATCAACCGAGAAGATGCCATCCAGATCAAGTTCAATCTTTTGTTTTTCACCAGATTCGACGTTCACCATGATGATCGCATCATGTTCCCCTGCTTTGACAGCGAGAGCAATTTTTTTTCCATCCGGAGACCATGAGATACCCGGAGTGAGCAAATGCATTTCTTCAAAATCATTTGTTCTTTGCCCGCTCACCACTTTATCAAGAATCTCTCCGTCCAATGCCGACATGATATAAACATCGAAATAATCATCCCTATCGGATATGAATGCAATCTTATCTCCCTGTGGAGAAATTGCCGGACTGGTGTTATAGAAGTTTTCATCTTTTGTGTGGTTCGTCAGCCGCTTGTAAGCAAAATCCGCGGGCTCTTCCCGTTTGGCAACATCGGGCCAGTAATACACCTTCTGCTCCTTCTGCCAGCGCTCGGAAAGTTCTTTCACCGTCAGTCCAATGGCAGATCTAAATCCTTTATCGACGCTTCGAGCACTTTTAATACTGTTGAAGATCTCGGCGATTTTTTGTTCGCCGTATTTGTTAGCAATATAATACCACACCGACTGTCCTCCGCGGTACGCAAAGTATCCGCTTAAGTATGGGATCGGCGGTAGATAATCGTGTACGGTTGCATCACGCAGGAACATATCCGAATTATTATCCCACTGTAAAGACGCATATTCCGCGATACCTTCGTTCATCCACATCGGTAGCTGCACCGGCGCTTTGTTGGAGACAAGGGATTGGATCGTGCCGCCATAAAACATGTCATTCAGAACTCCATGAACCAATTCATGATGTATGACATGCCGGAACTGTCCATAATTTCCTTCAAACGGAATGACGATGCGATTTTTAAAGAGTTCTGTCACGCCGCCGATTCCTTCTTCCAGATATTCACCGATAACATTTGTCTGTTGAAACTCGTTATGCGAGTTATAGACGACAAAAGAGATACGGTTGTTGATTTCGTATCGGAAAAGCTTCTTGATTGATGTATAAGCTGCTTCTGATGCATTGGCAGTAAACTGTGCTATATCGTACCCATCCTGCGAGAAGTAGATATCAAAGTGATCTGTCTGGATATACTGCCAGTGAAAATCTTTGTACTGAACCTTATTCTTGCCAAAGACAGAATTCTGCGCTACTCCTTGCACCGCCACTCCGCAAAGAATCAATCCGATGAGAATACAACGATGTATCATACGATCCTCATTTCTTCTCAATCATTACTTCTAAAAAAATAGTGTAGAAAAAAACATAGCAAAAAGCAAACCGGTGATGAACATATGAAGTCTATTCCGCCGGACTGCAGAGCGGGCTGATGCGCTCGTCAGAGTGCGACGGAGTCTGTCGACCTTTAGTACAGAGTCTGTGGGGCAATGAGTACACAACTCGTTTATTTTCCTCATCAATGTATCAACGTTTATGCCGTTGCAATGTTTTCACTTCTTCTCTTTCGATAAGAGCAAAATCGATCTGGCGTTCTTCAGGATTCACGCGCACAACTTTGACTTCTAACGTATCGCCGAGTCGATACTGCTTATGAGTACGTCGACCTTTCAATGTGTACTGCTTTTCATCATACACATAATAATCGTCACGTAAGTCGCTAATATGTATCATGCCCTGAACAAGCAAATCGGTCAGTTCCACGAAGATGCCGAAGTGCGTGACACCGGAAATCACTGCATGGAATTCATCACCGATATGACGCTTCATAAATTCCACTTGCATCACTTTTACAGCAGCACGCTCGGCTTCCATTGCCAGCCGTTCCATTTCGGATGATTGCTTGGCGATGTACGGCAAGCGTTGACGAAGCGCGTCCGATTCCTTGAGTGAAATTCCTGCGCCGTATTGCTTCAGCATCCGGTGAACTACTAAATCCGGATACCGGCGAATGGGAGATGTAAAATGCGCATAGTAATCGAATGCTAAGCCGTAGTGACCGATATTCCTGTCAGAATATATCGCTTTTGCCATCGAACGCAATGCTACTTCGTTGATAACGTTCTCAACTTCCGTGCCTTTTATTTGTTCTAAAAGCCGCTGCAGGGATTTAGACGTAACACCGCCATCAATGTTCAACTTAAATCCGAACTTCTCTACAAACACCGCAAGTTCACCGATTCGTTCCGGGTTGGGCGAATCGTGCACGCGATAGAGAAATGGCTTTGCTTTCTCTTCCTTTTTCACAAATCCAATATGACGCGCTACAATGTGATTTGCCAAAAGCATAAACTCTTCCACCAATCGATGGCTTTCCAAACGCACTTTTTTTGTGATTTTTATCGGTTGTCCATGTTCGTCTAAATCGAATTTCGCTTCGGCAGAATCGAAATCGATGCTGCCTTCCTTCAACCGTTTCTTCGTAAGCGCCGCGCTCAATTGATACATATTCCGCAGGGTTTCAGCGAACGGACGATCGTTCGGCGGAATTGCATCATTCCGTTCTAATCTTCCATGCAATTCCTGTACACGTTCGTAACTGAATCTCTGCTTGCTGCGAATGATGCTCTCGATAATCTCATATTCTTTGACACTGCCCCGGGGAGAAATGTTTATGAAGATAGAGAACGCTAGCCGATCTTCATCCGGGCGAAGGCTGCACAAGCCGTTCGAAAGCTTTTCCGGAAGCATGGGAATGACACCGTTAGGAAAATATACACTCGTACTGCGCTTCAGTGCCTCTTTATCAAGCGCACTTCCCGCCTGTACATAATATGATACATCTGCAATATGCACACCGAGACGGTATTGACCGTCGGACAGCAACTCCAAAGAGACTGCATCGTCGAAATCCTTCGCATCTTCCGGGTCGATGGTAAAACAGAGCAACGTACGAAGATCAAGTCGGCGATCAATTTCAGACTGTGGAATGTCTGATGGAATGGCATTCGTTTCATCTAAGACTTCAGCGGGAAAAGTTGTCGGTAAATGATACTCGCGCACAACCGATTGGATTTCCGCCGATAGCTCGCCGGATTTGCCGAGCACCTCCAATACTCGTCCTTCCGGATTTTGATGAAGTTTTCCCCAAGCAACCATTTCTACAACAATTTTGTCGCCTTCTTTCGCCTCGCGGAGATGTTCCTTAGCGATCAGGATTTCGCGCGCCAGTCGTCGATCGTCCGGTACAACGAAGAATTGTTTGCGTACCCGTTCGAGGGTTCCTACAAACGTGCGGATACCGCGCTTGATAATCCGCACTACTTCGCCTTCGCGCCGCGCACCGCGTTCTTTCTGTTTTGTACTTTGTGCTAAAAGCGAAACTTCAACCGTGTCTCCATGCGATGCATCTCCAAGATTATCTTGCCCGATGAAGAGTTCTTCGCCGCCTTCTTCAACCGTTACGATTCCAAAGCCGCGAGACGTTACTTCCAACTCACCGAAGAAGAGTTGTGCTTTGTGAAGATGACTGTATCTCTTCCCGTGAATGCGCAAAATCTTTTGGTCGTCTTGCAGCGAACGCAGCACCCTCTTGAAAAGCTGTTCGTCCTTTTCAGTACGTATACCGATGCGCCGTGATAATTCTTTTAACTTAAAGGATTCGTTCGGAAAGCGTGCAAGAAATTGCAGGATACGCCGATCAAGCGATTCAGAACTCTCGCCGATATTTTTAGCTGACACTAGTGACTCCTATGGACATGAAAAGACTTTAGAATGTAAATCGATAACCCAATCGAACGCCATCCGAGGCCCGGCGCTGCTCTTCTGCATTCTGAATGCCTTCTACGCGGCGTTCGATTGTGAGAATAAGGTGGTGCAACCTCTCCACTCCGATCACATAGCTCATGGGCAATTCTACGCTCACGTTGGCATTTCCAAGATCACCGGTAAACACGTATCCCCCGGCACGGATCACGGCTTCTCCTACTTGACCCGCCACCCGAAGATCTGCCGATTGGCCGAACTGTCCGCCGTAGTATAAGACATCGAGCGATTGGAATCCTCCCCAGAAATTCTTGCGAATGGCCTCACTCGCGGGACCCGTCAGCAATCCGGAGCCGATGGCAGAGCCAACGCTAGAACCCAGATTGGCACCGATCGCCCCTGTGCGCTGTTGGTCCGTAAGCTCATTCTTATATTGACCCATAAAAATAAAGGCCATTGCATTCCCTTCTTCGTCTCCACACTGCCAATCCGTCCACTCCAGTGAAGGAGGAATCCTAAATTGCAAAGAAATTTTTGTTCTGGGTTCATCCCGTGTTCCAGTGATTCGCAGTGTTACCAATACTTGATGAGGTTTATCAGGTCCAACGCATGCTCCAAATGTCTGGTATTGGTTGGTAGTGTCATGTCTACCTTCATAGGTGGCGGAAATATCGAGTTCAGGGTTCAATACATTTCCCGTAAAGAGAAGTTTTCCAGTTGCCTCGAACCTTTTGATGAAGTTATAGTAGGATCGATTACCGACGTCGACCTGTCCCGTGAGACGGGAAGTTCCCGGAATTCGGCTAAAGTAAAGGCGTCCCTGAAGATCAGCGAAGAGTTCTTCACTTGTTTGTGTGTTGAACACAAATCGGAGCGTTGTCGGTCCTTGTGTCTCGATACCGACATCATAGCTGATACCATCAAGGAACGAGTTGTGCACAGCTTCGGATAACGGAGACGGAAACCCTGCACCAACTGCAACTTTGCCGCCATTCTGCAAGGATTTTGTTTTCCCATTATTCGATTTAAGCTCTTCAGAGGTTTGGGGAACAGTTCGCGATGTATCATCATGGAACGTTACATTCACTACACTCGCACGCACAAATTCTACATCGCGGTCCGGCGGTAATACCAATTGCGCATCTTTGATGAATACATCCCCACGCACCATAGACGCAGAGAGATCTCCCTGCCAGTGAAGTCCATTCGGACCTGTGGCAGCAAACAAATTACCGTAGATTTTTTGTCCGGCAAATCGTTTATCTTCACTCATTACCTTCAGGTCACCTTGAGCCACTATATCAAAATGTTTGAGGTTCAAACCAAGAAGAGTGAAACTCCCCGTAACGTTCATCGTTCCGACATGCAGGAGTTCTTTAGGGTCGTTCTGAATAGTGAAGCGTTCCAGTTGAATTCGGTCACCTGCAGGAATCAGGTCGCCATTCAAGACATATCGAATACCAAGCGGATCGAACACTAAGCTCGCTTGTTGAATGGACATCGTTCCTTCATACTGCGGAGCATCGAAGGGACCCTTCATCCGCATATCACACGTCATCATTCCGTTGAGATTGGATATTTCAGGAACGAATGGATCGAGAAACTTTAAATCCATCCTGGTAGCTTTCAATGTGAGGTCCACTTGACCCTCAAGCTTGTGCGGCGCCTCTCGTGAGAGTACAAATTCGTACGGTAATGACCCCGAGAGCAGCAAGTCCGGTGATGCTTGTGGATCATCAGGACGACTCATAAATTTCATCAGCAACGTGAGAACATGTTCTGAATATGCAAGGTGTGATTCAACTTTACCGAATACCTGGCTCTTATCTTGCAGTACATCTTCCGCCCGAACTCCATCAGCTTTGAGATCAACGATGATGTTGGGACTTTCAAAACTCCCGCGGAAGGAAGTGATTGCATCTACTTTCCCGTCGAACTGCATGGAAGATTTTGCGTATGGTCCGCGGTGAAGAACCTGTTTCAAATTGGAGAGAATAAATCCGCTGAGCGAGATATTCAAATCCGATACCCCCGTCGGACTAAAATATCCTGAGAGCATTGCTTCTTCGGATTCGTGGACCATGGTCAGCGATTGAATACGCAATCCATCACGCCCTAAAATCAGCCGGACCGTACCTGCGTTGTCAGCAATGTACTGTCCTACTTCGATGTGTAATTCCGGCATCTCAAATTCCATCAAGCGTGCATTGACTCGAGACACACCTCCAATTCTCACTCGCGCTGTAGAATCGATGAATGTTGAAAACTGAAAATCGCTCGAATCGGATTTTACATTGAGTTGACCGGAAAGTTGATTAAAAAGAAAAGCATTGATCGCAAAATTTTTCAGATTCGTTTCAACCGATGCATCAAAGGTTTGAAATATTGTTTGAGCACTCATTCTACCGAAGGAGTATTGAATTGCTGCCGTATCTGCGTTGAGCGTATCTGTTCCCGCACGAAGTCCAAATTGTTCAAGGTTCACCTTGCCTTGGAGCAGCAGAGCTGTTGAATCCCCAACAATACTGCCTTCCACGATACCCTGTCCGCTCATCGGAATATGGATAAATAGTCCGATCGGTCCGAAATCGTTTACAATCAAATGAAATTGCGATTCTATGGGAACATTCCTCCCGAGATGTGAAGGTTGAAATTTCTCTTCTGCGGCGATTGAGCCCTTGTATGAACGGAGAGAATCCAGATTTTGCAGCCGATAAGCGACCGCTTCCGTTACGAGCCGGTATGCATTATCCCATGCAGCGATAAATGAGCTGGGAGAAAAACGGCCATCCACATCCAAATCACCTATGGTCGACGTTATCTGCAAATTACTCTGAAGGCTGTCTCTCATAGCGAATATTGCCGTCGCTTCTCCCGATTCAAACTTCTCTGTTCCAAATACTGAACGATAGAAATTCAATTCCACCGTGTCTGATCGTGCGATCTTCCCGGTGGCGCCGGTCGCTGTGAGATCAAACGATAAAGCACTCTCATATTGCTTGTCCTGGAGCACTTCAGCAAGATCGAGCGATCTGATTTTAGCGATGATGTTGTAATTCGACGAATCTTGTCGTAAGAACTGAAGAGAACTCGAAAGCTCATAAGTACCGCTTCCCACGGAAGCCGCAACGTGAGATCGCAGCATTCCATCGGCGATGTCGAATACGAAGACAGAACGTTGCACAGACAATCCATTGAACAATGAGGAATCCATTTCTATTCTTGCAAGTCCTGTCATGCTACGTGGATCAAAGCCCGTTCCATCGATTGTCATCCGAGCATTGAGGCTGCTGGTCGTCTTCCCGTCCTGGAGAAGAGTGCCCAATGCCAGCGAATGCAAAGCTACCGTTCCTGAATACGTGATATCTTCCGGAAGGATCTTCATTTTCCCGTCAACATCAATATTTCCTGCAGCAGTACTGCAAGAGACGCGCGCATGGAAATCCAGCGGCCGCCCTTCATAACTCAGAGAATACTTGACAGGACCGAGAAAAGTAAAATCCGGCAGCTTCAAGCCCGGCAAACAATCGATGAGATCGCGCGGTGCGATAACGTTATCATTCGATTGTATCGTCATTTCCAAATTGCTCGCAGAATGCAAATTTCGCAGACGCCCTTGAAGCTGAACGAACGAGTGAGGCATTTGGATGACAAGTTTTTCAATTTTCAAATCTCCAAATGTGCCGCTCGCTTTTAAATGGAGTTTCAGCTCGCGATCAAGAAAGTCCACCGACGGATAAAGAAATTGCTTCAACTCCCTCGTATCGATATCTTCTGCCGATACCGTAAGATCGACAGGCTTCATCTTCAACTCTTCCGCACTCGATAGGGATGCAATATCAACGTCCTTTATTCCAGCGTCAAGCCGCACCTGGGATTTTGAAGTTTCAATATGCACATTTTGTGCGCTCCCTTCGTTCTTGGTAAGCAAGAAATCTCCCTCGAAGTGTCTCAGTGCAAATGACGGCTCTTGAGAAGTAAACTCGAGATTTCCCAGTTTCACTTCATATCTGCCGTTTTGAATTTTTGCAGAGGTTTCCAACGACAGTGCGGAGAGATGAACCCGTGCATAATCGATCACACTATCCGGAGGAACTTCGTATGTACCGATCTGTCGTTGAGCAAGAAGAAGAGAATCTATAAAAACCAATTCTGCATCCTGCAATTTCAGTCTTTTGATGTCGATGGTCCAGGCAAATGGAGTAGTATCCTTCTGCGTTGGTTTGATGAGACGTAGAACATTCCACGTTCCATCGACCGAGCGATAGATGTGAATGTGCGGTTTCACAATAACAATATTGTTGAATGCGATCCGTTTAAAGAAAAATCCGAATAAATCATATTTGAATTCGATGCGCTCCGATGAAAGTAATTCATCGGCATATCCACGGATGGATACGCTATCCACCGTAAAACCGGTGAGAAGGTTGCCTTCGATGCTCCCGATCTGAAGCTGACCGTTGAGTGCAGTGCGTGATTTGACGAGGAGTGTGTTGCGAAGATATGTCTTAAATGAGCGGGTCTGTGTATACCCGATGATGGCGATGAGAACAAACAAAAGAATACCGCTCAAATAATATGTAATTCGAAAGAACTTACGCACGTTTTCTTTCTTCTTCAGCCGTTACAGCAAAGACGCACATCGATGCATTCGAGGGATTCTTGGTACATCGCAGAGTGTTTGCTCATTGCGCTTCGCTGTTAGCAATCTTTTGGATAATGTTTGTCGTGGAGCGATTGGGCACATAATCGATCGTTTGCACCTTTCCACCTGCCGCTTCGACGATATCCTTGCCCACAATGGAATCAATTGCCCAATCGGATCCTTTCACCAACACATCCGGCACAACCGCTTTGATGAGATTGTACGGCGTATCTTCATCGAACAAACAGACATAATCCACTACGCGAAGGGCGGCAAGCACAAAGGCGCGATCATCCTGAGAGACGACGGGCCGCTGCGGCCCTTTCAAACGGTGGACTGACTCGTCGGTATTCATGCCTACAAGAAGCACATCACCAAGAGCTTTTGCCTTTGCTAAATATTCCACATGCCCGCGATGCACAATATCGAAAACGCCATTCGTGAAGACGATCTTCTTTCCCTGACGTTTCAATCGTTCTCTGATCTTCAGAAAGTCGGTGCGTACGACCACTTCACCCATTAACGTTTACCTCCGTTCGTGTTGTCCTTCAAGATTGTTTGGATAAGAATGTCCTTTTCAATCGGTACAATACCGACTTCACCGCACACAATTCCTCCGGCATAATTCGCAAGCGCAGCCGATTCCCGAACAGATGCACCGGCTACCATCGCCATCGTGAGAGTTGCAATAACAGTATCGCCTGCACCTGAGACATCAGCAACATGTCTTGCTTTTGTTTCCACATGCGATAGCGAACCGTTTCGTTCAAGAAGAATCATTCCCATCTCGCCAAGCGTCAGTAATACATTGTCGGCAGTAAGTTTTCTAAGAAGATCACGCGCCGCTCCTTCCATGTCTTCAAATGTATGAATCCAGCGACCCAGCGCTTCTTCGGCTTCTTTACGGTTTGGTTTGAAAACAGACACACCTTGATATTCGAAAAAATTATTGGACTTCGGATCGACGGTGACAGGTTTTTTATGATCTTTTGCCAACTGAATGACTGACTTAATCAATCCTTTCGTCAACACACCTTTGTTGTAGTCTTCGAGAATGATTCCATCCATGGACTTTATTTGATTTTCAAGTGCAGCAAGAACCTTTCCTTGTGTGTCAGCGTTGAGATCGACCTTCTCCTCCTGATCGATGCGCACAACATGCTGTCCGTGCGCAAAAACGCGTGTTTTGATTGTTGTCGGACGCGAGCCATCGACAACAATTCCACTTGTAGGAAAACCCTTTTCTGTTACCAGCGTTCGCAACGATTCCGCGCCTGCATCATTGCCGACAACGCCAATCATAATCGGCACACCGCCAAGCGATGAAATATTGTTCGCAACATTTGCCGCTCCGCCAAGCCGTGTAGACTCTTCATCTATCTCAACTACAGGAACCGGCGCTTCAGGGGAAACACGAGAGACTTTTCCCCAAAAATATCGATCAAGCATGAGATCGCCGACCACAGCGATTCGCTTGCCGGCAAAGCCTTTTTGAATTTGAGTCAACCTGTCTGAAGTAAGATGAACCATTGAAAATTCCAAATTTGTGGTGTATTTCCTTTAGAATATAGAGAGAAATGGATGTACAAGCAAGAAACGTGTTCTCACACAACATTCGGCTCTTCCTTTGAACGATTGGATGAGCCCTGCGGTTCCAAATCGGAGAGAAGTAGCTTTCGGAAAGTAATCGCGGTTTCGACTTGAAGACTTTCCGAAAGTGAGCCAGACAGCATCCTTCCCCCTACTCACCTGCTAATTTGCTTACTGACTCATCTGCTCAAAGGCTCATAGACTCATAGACTTGTTTGCTTCTCACACCAAAACTTATTACACTTTACCGAAGTGGTTCTCCTCCTGACTGCTTCATTGGGGATTCGCTCCATCGCTCTTCGGTTCCGCTAATCCCGTAAAAAACACGAGACGCAAAAAACGCGAAACAGCGGGATGCCAAAAACTGGCAGGATCGCCAATGACAGTTCTTGAGAAAACAAAATTTATTGTTATTGTTTTGAAGGAAATCGTGGTCGCACATTGAGCGCGATGATTAGAAATTCGTGGATGTAACGATATTTATTGACAACATGAAGATGAACCGGTATATTGGCGCAAGCGCTGAATTAACAAAGGTTGTACCCAAGCATCCTTAGAAGTAAGGGGTGATTATAGTGTACACAATAGTAGACAAATCCATGATAATATATATTGTATAGACTGATCCATATAATATATATTACGTGGACTAATCCAGATAATAATGTTACGTCGGACTTGTCCGTCTAATCATAGTTAGGTGGCGGCGACCAAAATATTGGCTGAAAGGATTTACGGTTATGAGAACAACAATTGCATTTCTTATTTCATTTGTCATTGTAATGAGCTTGCATGCTCAGACAGATTCTGAATTCGTTTTTCCATTCGATACCGCTTCAAGGTGGGAATATAATATTGTTTCAAGTTTCGATCCTTGGCATCCAAGTCACACAACTCTACAATTTCAAAAAGATACTATCATGCCAAACGGTCGGATCTATAAACCATTCTCTACAATCTTTTATCTCCGCAAAGACAGTACGAGAGTCTTCCAGTACAGGCCACAAGATTCAACCGAATTTATACGATATGATTTTTCAAAATTGCCAGGCGATACGATATCGAAAAATGGATATGTTATTCTCACCGGAAGTCAAATGAGTGCCGTTTTCGGCAATTATAGAAAGGTTATGAGTTTTCAAGGTTTTGACGGCATGATTCTGGACGATGTGGTTGACAGTATTGGTCTTTTGAATTTCAATCGCGGAGTTACTGATGAAATGTATCAACTTACAGGTGCATTTGTTAATGGATACACTTATGGTGTTCTTACATATATTTCGGACAAAGAACAAATGGTGCCAAGGAATCCATCACTTGCACAGAATTATCCCAATCCATTCAATCCATCGACGACATTTACATTTGTATTACCTTCACGCTCTCGATCTGTTCTGATTATTTATAATTTGCTCGGTAGTGTTGTCACAAAGTTGCTCGATAATGAATTAGACGCTGGTACACATACTGTCATCTGGGATGCATCTGGATATTCCAGTGGTGCATACTTCTACACATTAAAAACGGGCAACTTCCGTTTTACAAAACGCATGTTGTTTTTGAAATAAATGCCGCAACCTAACCAGGCGCTACTAATGACATCACGAAGGAACAAGAAGTAATCCGAATGATTTAGCTTTTTTTTGTAGCAGACGTAATTGGTGTTCTTTGAATATTTGTTGATAGCGTTCGATACCTCGTTCGACAAAGGCGAG